>Ga0255773_10001723_pt1 | contig 21483 bp, 16 predicted proteins | sample 011ome_17_FD_179971 | JGI IMG/M metagenome (GOLD analysis project Ga0255773, IMG submission 179971) | Coastal salt marsh microbial communities from the Groves Creek Marsh, Skidaway Island, Georgia - 011502XT metaG (version 2) | ecosystem: Environmental > Aquatic > Marine > Intertidal zone >...
TGGGAGATAAAAATGGTAATGCCATCCATCTTGGCGAAAGAGATTGCTCCTTACAAAGAAGGAATCAAAAGGTTTTAGAAGAAGCCACCTCTCCTGTAATTGATACATTAAAAAGAAAGGAAATAGGTGAAATTGCTTCATCTGCCATATCAAAATTAGGATACCACGGTGCGGGAACAATTGAATTCTTATATGAAGATAATAAATTTTATTTCATTGAAATGAATACGCGATTACAAGTTGAACACCCAATCACGGAAATTATTACCGATTGTGACCTGGTCAAAGAGCAAATCTCTATTGCTGCAGGAAATAATCTATCAAAAAAACAAGCAGATGTCATAATTAAAGGACACGCCATTGAATGCAGAATTAATGCAGAAAATCCTAAAACTTTTGTTCCATCACCTGGAAAGATTACCGCATACCATCCAGCTGGAGGACCGGGCGTAAGAGTTGATAGTGGCGCTTATAGTGGTTATACCATCCCCCCCTACTATGACAGTATGATTGGGAAGTTAATTGTTTTTGGAAACGATCGAACAGACTGTCTCGATAAATTAAAAAGGACTATAGATGAATTTGTAATAGAGGGTGTTGAAACTACATTACCGTTATTCAAAGATTTATTACAAAATGAGGATATTATTTCTGGCAATTATAATATTCATTGGCTAGAAAACTATTTAGAAAGTCATCCCTGAATATCATTGATGATTATTTTGTCATCATTGTTACATTCTATTAATTTCATTTTCAAATAGCTGTGTTCAATGGGTGTATTGTGATATTGCTTATGACTATGTAATTCGAGATATTTATTCACTTCAAGATTATTTGAAATTTTTATTTGAGCCTCAATTAAGCTTATGAATTCATAGCTGTGATTTTCTATTGAATAGCAAGAATTCACGCGTAAATTTAAATCGTCAAAAATTACATTTGAATTTACAGGAATAGTTAATCTTTCAGATTTTAGATTTATCGTATCATAAATTAATAATACAGAATTTTGATATTTATTTATCACAAATTCATTAGCGAATATTTTTGATGATAATGCAAAAAAAATTATCAATGCCAATAAGTTATATTTAATAAATACCCCTATATATCCTTTGTTAGGAACCGAAAACAGCATTGCCTAAGAGCCCTATCAAATCAATTGAACCCTGTGTAAATTCAATAACATCACCATCGCTCAGGATTTCATCAGATCCACCTGGTTCTATTGAAATATAATTACCGCCAAGCAATCCTTCCGCAGAAATTTTAGCACTGCTATCTGTTGGTATTTTTATATCATTGTTAATTTGCATACTAACTACCGCATCAAATGTATCAGCATTTAGTGTTTGGCTTGTAACAGATCCAATTTTAATGCCTGAAAGCCGTACATCAGATCCTGACATTAAACCAGAGACCTCGTTAAAAACTGCTGTTATTTCATACGTTTTTGAAGAATTCTTATTTCCCATCATTGAGTACGAATAAATAAAGAAAATAATAGCTATTAGAACAACAACAAAACCTATTAAACTTTCAAGTAGATTATTTTTCATATGTTAAAATTTACTCTGCAGGATTCCATGGTTGATAATCGTTCTGGCTTTTATTGATTGCCTTGTTCCCAAGGCTACCTGGGGGCCTATATGCCGATGAGGAACCAGTTAAATTTGGTGTATGACTTTTTATCCACGATTTGTTGGAACTTGCATTTTCATTTGGCACTTCATTTACAACATTATGCAACCAAGAATGCCATTTTGCTGGAACTTTTGAAGAATCAGCGTAACCGTTGTATATTACCCATCTTTTTATTGGCTTATTGTTGCTCTCAGATTTAGTTGTGTAGTATTGATTCCCAAATTCATCTACTCCAACCCTTTTACCAAATAAAGAAGTTGATATCCGTGTGGATATTGTTTGACTATTCCACCAAGTGAATAACTGTTTTGCAAATTTCAACATATAAATTATCTAATTACTTCAAATTACTTGTCATACAATTACAGAATCAAGTTAACTTAATAATTAAGTAATAACAAATATTAAAATAAACACATAGTATTTTTATTACAAAACATAAAAAATATTTCAAAAAACAAAATTTTTACGTTTTAGTAATAAACAATATGTAGTATTAGGTTATTTTTCTGGGGTACTACTTATAGTGTCTGTGTATAAATTTAAAACCCTGTTAAAAAGTGATATTTTTTAAAATTAGATGTGGACATAACAAACAAAAAAATTAAATTAGAAAGTCTGCGTAAAGAGGAAAGAGGACAAAATGAAGATAGAAAGATGTTTTACAAAAGATAATGAATCACCATACAAAAATATAAAATTTATTAAAACATCTAGCCAAATTAAAAATCCTGATGGATCAATTGTTTTCCAACTCGATGACCTAGAGGTTCCAGAAAATTGGAGTCAAGTTGCCGCTGATATTATAGCTCAAAAATACTTTAGACGAGCTGGCGTGCCTGCTAAATTAAAAAAAGTTGAAGAAAATGATGTGCCAAGCTGGTTATGGAAGAGTATCCCCGAATCAGTTGATACGAAAATGGGTTCAGAAACTAGTTCAAAACAGGTGTTCGATAGGCTTGCAGGTACATGGACTTATTGGGGATGGAAAGGTAAATATTTTGACACAGAAACTGATGCCAGAAATTATTTTGATGAACTAAGATATATCTTGGCTAGTCAAATGTGTGCACCCAATAGTCCACAGTGGTTTAACACTGGATTACATTGGGCATACGGCATAGATGGACCGGGTCAAGGTCATTTTTATATTGACTATAAAAGTAAAAAATTAACCCAATCATCATCAGCATACGAACATCCACAACCACATGCATGCTTTATTCAATCGATTGAAGATGACCTTGTCAATGAAGGTGGAATAATGGATCTCTGGACAAGAGAGGCAAGACTTTTCAAATATGGATCAGGAACAGGTTCTAACTTCTCAAAAATCCGTGGTGACGGTGAAAACTTATCAGGGGGCGGAAAATCATCTGGACTTATGAGCTTTTTGAAAATCGGCGATCGCTCAGCTGGCGCAATTAAATCTGGTGGCACAACTAGAAGAGCTGCTAAAATGGTTGTGGTAGACATTGACCATCCTGACATAGAAGAATTTATAGACTGGAAAGTAAAGGAAGAGAAGAAAGTTGCAGCACTTGTTACAGGCTCTAAAATTTGCGCAAAGCATCTGAACTTAATACTGAAGGCATGTGTAAATTGCGAAGGATCAGATAAGGATTGTTTTGATCCAAAAAAGAATCCAGCATTAAAAAAGGAAATTATAAACGCAAGAAAACTTCATGTACCAGAAAATTATATAAAACGCGCAATACAATTTGCTGAACAAGGCTATACTTCAATGGCATTTGAGACATATGATACTGATTGGGATTCTGAAGCATACCTGACAGTTGCGGGTCAAAATTCAAATAATACAGTTAGATTAACCGATGATTTTATAAATGCCCTTCAAAATGGTGATGATTGGCACCTTAGATCAAGAAGAGACAATTTACCCATTAAAACCATGAAGGCATCAGATCTATGGGAACAAATTGGATATGCTGCATGGGCATCTGCAGATCCTGGACTGCAATTCCATACAACCATTAATGACTGGCATACTTGTCCCGAAGGTGGTGAAATTAGAGCGTCCAATCCATGCTCCGAATATATGTTTCTTGATGATACGGCATGTAATTTAGCTTCAATAAATTTAATCAAATTTAGGAACCAAGATGGTAGTTTTAAAACAAGTGAATTCATACATACAGTAAGACTGTGGACAATGGTTCTTGAAATATCTGTACTTATGGCACAATTCCCATCAAAAAATATAGCAAGACTATCCTATGAGTATAGAACTCTCGGGCTTGGCTATGCAAACATTGGTGGCTATCTAATGACAAGTGGAATTGCTTATGACTCTGATGAAGGAAGAGCAATCTGTGGAGCTATAACAGCTCTAATGACTGGAATCGCCTACAAGACATCTGCTGAGATGGCATCTGAACAAGGCCCCTTCCCCGACTACAAAAGAAATTCCAAACATATGCTAAGGGTAATTTCAAATCATAGAAATGCTGCATACGGTAATAAAGAAAACTATTTAGAACTTTCAACAAATCCTGTTCCATTAGATCATGGTAATATAAAAGATAAAATTCTTCTCTCAGAAGCAACTAAATCATGGGACGATGCCCTTGAGTTGGGCAAAAAATTCGGGTACAGAAACGCTCAAACCACTGTGATAGCTCCAACAGGAACTATTGGTCTTGTAATGGACTGTGATACAACTGGCATTGAACCAGATTTTGCTCTCGTAAAATTTAAGAAATTAGCAGGCGGTGGATACTTTAAAATTATAAATAGAGCAGTCCCAGAAGCACTAAAATCACTTGGGTACGGAGATAATGCAATAAATAATATTGTTGATTATGCAGTAGGTCTAAACACACTTAAGAATGCACCTGGCATAAATCATGAAAAGCTTATTAAAAAAGGTTTTAAGAAGGAACAATTGGATGCAGTTGAACAACAACTAAAGAATGCCTTTGATATAAAATTTGTATTCAATAAATGGACCCTTGGAGAAACATTTTGTAAAGATGTGCTGAAGATTAGTGATGATCAACTTAATGATTTTTCTTTTGATCTTCTATCGCATCTTGGGTTCTCAGATAAAGATATCCTTGATGCAAATATTTACTGCTGTGGTGCAATGACTATAGAAGGAGCTCCAAGTATAAAAGACGAACACTTGAATGTTTTTGATTGTGCCAATCCGTGTGGACGGACAGGAAAAAGAGCTTTATCTGTTGATAGCCACATTTTAATGCTATCAGTTGCTCAACCATTCATTTCTGGGGCGATATCAAAAACAATCAATATGCCAAACTCAGCATCAGTAGAAGATTGTAAGAATGCTTATCTTAAATCATGGCAACTAGGATTAAAAGCGAATGCTTTATATAGGGATGGCTCCAAACTATCTCAGCCATTAAATGCTCAGATACTTGACGAAGAGTCAGATGATGAAATAGAACAACCATCTGCAGAAACTACAGTCGAAAAAATCATAGAAATAGCAGAAAGAAGAGAAAGAGAAAAATTACCCCATAGAAGAAAAGGTTATACACAAAAAGCAGTCGTTGGTGGGCACAAAGTTTATCTAAGAACTGGTGAATATGATGACGGAAGAATTGGAGAAATCTTTATAGACATGCATAAAGAAGGCGCAGCATTTAGATCTCTTATGAACAATTTTGCAATAGCAATTTCTCTTGGATTACAATACGGCGTTCCACTAGACGAATATGTTGACTCTTTTACTTTTACGCGTTTCGAGCCAGCCGGGCTTGTGCAAGGCAATGATACTATTAAAAATGCAACATCTGTGTTAGATTATATTTTCAGAGAGCTAGCAATATCTTACCTTGAAAGAAATGACCTGGCTCACGTAGACCCAAATACTATTTCCCCTGATACAATAGGAAATGGAGAGTTGGATCACCCAGCGCCTGCAACTAAGTATATAAGTACTGGCTATGGTAGAAGTAAAAATAATAATTTATTCATTCTTCCATCAGCTGATCTCCAACTTACAGGAACAAATGATATTCTTACAGCAACTGCATCTAGCGTTAGTGTAAACAAAGAAAATGTAACTGAAACCAATACAGTTGGTGAGGCAGTTCAAATTACCGAAGAAGTTGAACAAGCATTGGATAAAAATGATCTTATAAATGAAGCACGGATAAAAGGATATGAAGGTGTCTCCTGTGATGAGTGTGCTAACTTTACGATGGTTAGAAATGGTACATGTCTAAAATGTGATACATGTGGTTCAACAAGTGGCTGCAGTTAAACACTCTGAAATCTAACTTGTATTGTATCCTTATCAAGAACTATATTTTGAGTTCGTACCATTTTGTACTCAGTCATTCGTTGAGTAAACTGAGTTATATTTTCAACACCATTTAATATAGGAACTCCATTAGGCATCACAAAATTTGATTTTATTGACAAGTGAAATTCAGTATAAAAAAAATCCTTAAAAACCAACTCATAAACTAGCCTGCCTCCAGCAATGGCAATCTTTTTTGGAAAAAAATCTAATGCGGTTAGAATTTTCCTAATACTGATATCCTTTGGATTAAAAAAAATTAAGTCCTCTTCTTTTAAATAACCTGACAAACTTGACGTAGGAACTAATCTAAACCTTTTTGGAGCTGAATATTTTTCAAAACTTTTTCTACCAAGTATGATAAGATCTGAATTATCTAAGTCAGATTGGAACATATTCCAATCAGTTTCGGATTTTAATGATTCTGGCATATTACCCTGGGAATCAGCTATACAAAAATTACTAGAAACTATTGCATGTCCAATAACGCTTGGACTTTCTTGATTATTTCTTTTCAATTGATCTAATGGAAAGTTCTTTTAATTGAGATAGAGAGACATTAGAAGGTGCACCCATCAATAAATCTTCTGCTTGTTGATTCATTGGAAACATGGTTACTTCCCTCAAATTATCTTCTTTTGCGAGCAACATGACAATTCTATCAATACCGGGTGCAATACCACCATGTGGTGGAGCTCCAAATTTCATTGCATTATACATACCAGAAAACTTATCCTCTAATATTGACTTGTCATAACCTGCAATTTCAAACGCTCTCTCCATTATTTCTGGGACATGATTTCTTATAGCACCAGATGATAATTCTATCCCATTACAAACAATATCATATTGATAAGCTAGTATGTCTAGTGGATCTTTGTTATTTAAACTTTCTAATCCACCTTGTGGCATTGAGAAGGGATTATGTGAGAATTGAAATCCACCCGTCTCATCATCTGCTTCATACATTGGATAATCAATAATCCAACAAAATTTATAAATTTTAGAGTCAATTAAATTCAAATCTTCTCCAATTTTTTTTCTTGCTTTTCCAGCGAAGTCATAAATCTTTGAGGGAATTCCACATACAAAAAATACCGCATCTTCATCATCAATACTAAGGGCATCTCTAAGTTCTTGAACTCTTTCTTCACCTATATTGTTAGCAATTGGCCCCATTCCTCCACCATCTTTAAAAAAGATATAACCAAGTCCTGGCTGCCCCTCACCTTGCGCCCATGAATTCATTCTATCACAAAATGCTCTACTACCACCTTTAGGAGCGGGTATTGCCCATACTTCATTTTTTCTATACCATTCTGCTTCATCTTTTGTACTTTCAAGCATGTTTGCAAATATTCTAAAACCTGATCCATCAAAAATATGGCTTATATTCATCATTTCTATCGGGATACGGAGATCTGGTTTATCAGACCCATATTTCTTTAGAGCATCTATAAATGGAATCTTAGGTATATCTCTGTCAACAGTCATATCTTGAGCAAACTCATCAAAAACACCCACCATTACTGGCTCAATTGCATTAAAAACATCTTCTTGAGTTACAAAGCTCATTTCAACGTCCAATTGATAAAATTCGCCTGGAGATCTGTCGGCTCTTGCATCTTCATCTCTAAAACACGGAGCTATTTGAAAATATTTATCAAAACCAGCCATCATAATTAATTGCTTAAATTGCTGAGGTGCCTGAGGTAATGCATAGAATTTTCCTGGATGGAGTCTTGAGGGAACTAGAAAGTCTCTCGCCCCTTCTGGACTAGAAGCAGTTAGAATAGGCGTCTGATATTCATTAAAACCCTGATCTGTCATTCTTTTTCTAATTGATTGAATGATTTTTGATCTAAGTATTATATTATTGTGTATTTTTTGTCTTCTTAGATCTAAGAACCTGTATTTTAGTCGAATATCTTCAGGATAGTCTGGTTCACCAAAAACAGGTAAAGGTAATTCTTCTGCTTTAGATAGAATATCAACATTGTCTATAAAGAGTTCAATTTCACCAGTTTTAAGGGTTTTATTTACTGTCTCTGGTAGCCTGGCCCTTACAGTTCCTGTTATACAAATTACCCATTCGGATCTGATAGTTTCCACAAGTTCAAAAACTTTTGAACCAGGTTCTACAACACATTGGGTTAAACCATAGTGATCTCTAAGATCAATAAACAACAAGTCACCATGATCTCTTATTCTGTGCACCCATCCGGATAACCTTACTGTTTGGCCAATATTAGCGGATCTTAGTTCATCACATTTATGTGTACGATAGTTATGCATTTTTATTATTGAATATCCAAAATTTAAAAGTGAATTAAGCTCAGTAAATATATATATTTAATTGATAAGTGTTACAATTAAATTAATTAAAAATGCAGATAATTGATACCCAAAAAAAATTAGAAAACAATATACAGCTGATAGATTCTGAGAAGATAATTGGTGTTGATACTGAATTTGTAAGGGAAAAAACATACTGGCCTGAACTTTCATTAATTCAAATTGTTAGTGAATCCCTTGAATTGATAATCGATATACAATCAGGATTAGATCTCACAAAATTATGGGAGGTTTTTAGGAATGAAAAAATTTTGAAAGTATTTCACTCATGCAAACAGGATATTGAAGCAATTTATCACCTATCAGATCTAATACCAATTTCTGTATATGATACTCAAATTGGTGCAATGTTTTGTGGTTATAATGAACCTATATCATATGCCAAAATTGTAGAAGACTTTTTGAATGTAAAATTAGATAAAGATTTACAATATTCAGAATGGGGCAAACGCCCCCTGAAAAAAGAAATGTATGAATATGCTATAAATGATGCAAAATATTTGATTAGATTACAGAAACTTCTTGAACAGAAGATTGGAAACGATCAAAAAAAATATTGGCTTGATGAAGAATTTTCAGACTTCAATTTTATTGAAGAGTTCAAAAAAAGAAAAAAACTAAAAAAAAGTGACCTATATAACGTAGAAAATTATATAATTGAGCATAATGGACAGGAGCTCAAAAAATTTAGAGAGGATGTAGCCATTTTAAAGAATATCCCTCGAAAATTTATACTTTCAGACAAAGAAATACACAATATACAAAAAGAAAAACCCAATGATATCAATGAACTAAACTATCTTATTGACTCTAGAAGTTATATTAAAAAAGATAAGGATATCTATAAATTATTTGCAAATTTGGTATTTTCTACCAATGACCATACCAACCTAGTAAATAAAAAACATAAAATAAAATTAACAAAACAACAAAAAAACATGATTAGAGAATTGGATTTCAAACTTATTGAGACATCTGCAGACTTACAGATTTGCCCATACTTATTAGCAAGCAAGCTTGATATTAAGACTTTCGTTCAAAATAATGATGCAAATGTTAAATTTCTGAATGGTTGGAGATATGATGCTTTTGGTAAATTAGCCATCAAGTCTGTACAAAAACCTTAATGTTTTAAATCATGAAATATTTAATATGGATAAGGGATATCTGCAGTCTAATTAATAATATTCAATCAAATAAGGTAAATTAGTATATTTTGATAATCTTTTCAGTCTATACGCAGAATTGCCAGTCCCCATGGGCATCATATCTTTTGGCAGTGTAAATAATATTTTATTATCTTTTATATCAATACTGGTTTTTTTTAGAGATTGGTACGATGATATACTTATAGAATGAGCAAATGCAATCAATTCGCCAACTAAGATAGCATAATATTGCTGGTCTTTAGTAATTAGTTTTCTTTTGCTATTTAGATCTTTCTTACGAAATTGATCTATGTATTGCGAAGCAATTGCAACAGACATTACTACTCTTTCTTGATGGCTTATTCCATATATTATAGCTTGCTCCAATCTTTGTATGGAATAAAGACTTCTAAACTTTGAATTTGTATTGATTGCAATATCGCTTAAATGAAAAATTGCCCTTAGCAACCGATCACCAATATAATTTTCATCACTTATTACCTTATTCAGAAATGAGTACGACCAATCAAATAATGAATCATTGTATTTTCTTCCTCTTAAGCTGTTATTCATCAGCCTTTCTATACTTATTCTAAGTGGATCTCCATGTAGTATCCTCTTATCAGAAAATTTTATTAGGACCCCTTCCCTAAGTCCTTGCGAGGAAAAGATCACTCTCTTAATATTCAATTGCTTTAATAACCTTATCATAATAACGGCACCATAAGGAATTGTGTTCAGGCGATGGTCTGATATTGAAAGCTTCATTTTTGAATTGGTTTTAATAGACTGAACCATACTGACTAATGCCTTTTGAAGCTTGTTTGCAGAAATTGAGAAACCATCAACAATGTTTATAGGATGATTACTCTTTTTAATTATAAGCCTTGCTATTGATCTCCAAGTCCCTCCAACAGCATATAAAATTTCATTATCATTAAATAAATTAATATGGTCTTTAATTTCGCTATCTATTCTATTATCTAGTTGTTTACTTAATGGCTCATATTCTCCAAATTGAAGGGTTCCAATTGGCAAGCTAACTGCTTCTTTGGAAAGATCATTTTCTACTTGAATAATTTCAAGACTTCCGCCTCCTAAATCTGCTACCACTCCATTGACCTTGAAATTACTTCTGATCGTGCCCAGTGCTGAAATATGAGCTTCTTCCAACCCAGATAAAATTATAATTTTTTGATCAATTATCTTTTCAGCATACTCTACGAAAATACTATAGTTCTTTGCCTTACGAACAGCCTCTGTTGCAACGGCATACACATCATTAACTCCCACCTGATCCAATAATATCTTAAATCTCTGAAGTAGGATGAATGTCTTTTTGGTTGCCTTCGAAGTCAGTTTGCCACTTCTTTTGTTATATTTACCAAGCTCACAGATTTCTCTTTCATTGTAGAGTGTAATTGGAAGTTTTTTTTCGATTTTATAAATGACGAGTCTAACTGAATTTGAACCAATGTCTATTACAGCCCTGAGTTCATGATTTTTATGGGTATTGCTGAAACTCATGCTGATAAGTCTTTATTTATGTATGGATTTTCCTCTACCGGATAAACTTGGGTTGTTGATAAAATAATCATGAGCATCAAATCTAGTAGAATTATTTGTATCTTTTTTTCGTATGCTATTCCCATTAGATAACAAAGTCCAAGAGTTTTCAGTATCTTTAATATTTGCTAACATAATTTGATCAAGTATCTGCCTGTGAACAGTCTTATTATCAATTCTTGCCAAGAATTCGACTCTTCTATGGAGATTCCTTGGCATCAAGTCTGCCGATGAAATAAACACATTAGCTGAGTCAGATGGGAGGCGGTTACCATTCCCAAAGCAATATATTCTAGAATGTTCCAAAAACCTTCCAATAATACTTTTTACTTCAATGTTTTCTGACAAACCTTTTAAACCAGGGACAAGACAACAAATACCTCTGACAACAAGGCTTATTTTGACTCCAGCTGAACTCGCTTTGTAGAGTAAATCAATTATATTCTGATCAATAAGTGAGTTCATTTTTAACCAAATATTGGCTTCTCCTCCTGACTCCGCAATTTTGATTTCATTATTAATCTCATTAATAAGTGTTGTATGCAAATTAAATGGTGACATAGAAATGTTAGACATTTTTCCAGGCTCCACATATCCAGTAACATAATTGAATAATTGATTAACATCTTTTGCAATATTTTGATCTGCCGTGAAAAATGATAAATCAGTATAAATTTTTGCATTTATTGGATGATAGTTACCAGTACCAAGATGAGTATAAGTTACAAGTTTACTATTTTCTTTTCTAACTATTAATGTGGCTTTAGCATGAGTTTTTAGCTCCAAGAACCCAAATATTACATGCACACCAGCACGTTCCATATCTCTCGCGAACTTTATATTAGTCTCTTCATCGAATCTTGCTTTCAATTCAATGACGGCGGTTACAGTCTTCCCAGACTGAGTAGCGTCAATCAATGCCCTTACTATTGGAGAATTGTCACTAGTTCTGTATAGAGTTTGTTTAATTGTTAGCACATCCGGATCTTGTGAAGCTTGCTGCAAAAATTGAACAACAACATCAAAGGACTCATAAGGATGATGTACAATAATATCTTTTTGTTTGATCGCCGCAAAACAGTTACCATTATGTTCTCTAATTCTTTCGGGGAATCTAGGAGAGAATTTTTTATAAGAATAAAGTGATGATGGATTTATTTTTGTCAACTCCCTTACGCTTTCAAGACCAAGTATTCCATCAATCTCTTTTACAAAATAATCTTCTACATTCATTTCATTCTTAATAAATTCCATTAGCAGACTAGATGTTTGATTTTCAATTTCGACATAAACAACTTCACCTCTCTTCCTCCTTTGAAGTGCTTCTTCATAAAAGACAACTAAATCCTCTGATTCCTCTTGAATTTCTATTTCTGTATCTCTCAATATTCGAAATTTTGTTATATCAAATATTTTTTTATTTGGAAAAAGGTCGCTCGCAAAGAGCTCTACCAAATCTTCAACGGTAATAAATGTTTTTTGTTTTTCCATCTCATTAACAAAAATAAAGCGTTCAATTGTTGAAGGAATTGGAAGTATTACATAGAGATTTTCATCTTTACTTTTTTTTGATACACCGTTCATTACAAAAGCCATTGTAAGCCCAAGATTTGGTATAAATGGGAAAGGATGTGCTGGATCAATTGCTATCGGACTTAGAACAGGAAGTATACTATCTAAGAAATACTGTTTTAGTGATGCTTTCTGTTCCTGATTTATTTGGTTTAATTTTAATATATTGATATTAACATTTTTAAGTTCACTAGATAAGTCCCCCCATATTGAATATTGTGTGTCAATTAGTGTGCTGATTTGTGTATTTGTTGCCTGCACTTGTTCATGTGGAGATTTTCCATCTATACTTAATTCTGAAACACCTGATTTATATTGACCGACTAGACCAGAAAATCTTACATTAAGAAATTCATCTAAATTTGTTGCAGATATGGATAAAAAATTCATCCTCTCATGCAGCGGCAAATCTCTATCTGAGGCTAAGGAAAGGACTCTGTCATTGAATTTTAACCATGATAATTCGCGATTAAAATACTGCAATTTATCTGCTTTAATATTATTAAGCATCATTCATAATTATTTGAAGTATTTATTAACTCGCTCACTAAAGGTACTGTAATTGGTCTTTTTTCTTCCATTGATTTTTCATTTATTCTCTTAATCAGTAAAATAATATCTGAAATTGAACGATCGACCCTCCTGAGTAAAAATTTTATAACTTTTTCATCTACCATAATATTCTTATCAGAAAAAATCTTTAAAATAATTATTTCAAGCAAATAGTCATCAGGCGTATCAATTTTAACAGGAGAAAATGACCTTATTCTGGAATTTAAGTCAGGTATTTTGGTTATTAAACTAGTTGGAGAGAACTTAGATGTTAAGAGTAAGCTTCCATTTATCTCTCTTATTAAATTGATAACATGAAATAAATTATTGTAGTTTATTTGATTCCCATCAATATCTTCTATGAGGACATTTTTGTGTTTCTCAATTATTTTAGTATTTATTTCAACTAGATCTAATTTAATACCATTTGATTTTTTTAACCAAATATGCGCCAAATGACTCTTTCCAACACCTGCATTCCCGAATAATACTATATTATTTGTAGTCCATTGCGGCCACTTATTTATATATTCAAATGCACCTCTGTTGGATTGAGTAATAACAAAATTACTTTCATCAAATGATGGTTCACAATCCATGTCAAAATATAACTGTTTTTCCACGTTAATATCCAAATTCAATTACAATTTACCAAAGAAATATATCATGAATATTACAAATGTAATATATTGGTGATGAAATTTATTAAAAATTATTCTCGAATACAATTTCAACAATTGATGAGATAATCTATGGAAAAACAAAACAAAAAAATTACCTATGAGTCTAGTGGAGTAGATATTGATGAAGGTAATAAGTTTGTACATGAAATTTCTTCGCTTGTTAAAAGTACCCAGAGAGTTGGTGCTGATGTAAAATTGGGCGGATTTGGATCAGTTTTTGACCTATCCAAAGTAAACTTTAAGGACCCATTGATAATATCTGCTACTGACGGAGTTGGTACTAAATTAAAATTTGCCTTTGAACATAATATCCATAACACGATAGGAATTGATTTAGTTGCTATGTGCGCAAATGATATTATCGCACAAGGAGGCGAGCCAATGTTCTTCCTAGATTATTTTGCAACAAGTAAGCTTAACACAGCTCAAGCAAAAGAAGTAATAATTGGTATAACCAAAGGTTGTAAATTAGCTGGCTGTGCTCTAGTGGGTGGAGAAACTGCCGAGCTTCCTGGATTCTACAAACAAGGTCATTATGATCTTGCTGGATTCTGTGTTGGACTTGTTGAAAGAGAAAACATATTACCTAAAAAGGTAAATCGGGGTGATTATATTATTGGGCTTCCATCTCATGGGATACATTCCAATGGCTACTCGCTTGTTAACAAAATAATAAGTGACAGGAACATAAATGTTAATAAAGAAACATTAAATGGTGAAAGTCTTCTCGAATTAATTATGAGACCAACAAAAATTTACCAAAATGAAATCAGTATGATTACGCATTCAATAGACTCAATAAAAGCTATTGCACATATTACTGGTGGTGGTCTCACAGAAAATCTCCCAAGGGTTTTTGATGATAATTTCTCAGCATCGATTGATTTAAATTCCTACCCAAAACAACCAATTTTTAATTGGATTAAGAGCAATAGCGGGTTAACTGACTATGAAATGATGAAAACCTTTAATTGTGGTATTGGAATGGCGTTAATAATCAATGAGAGTCAATATGAAAATACCCTAATAGTTCTAAAAAATCATGATATCGACTCATGTACTATCGGACGAATAACTGATCAAAAAGACCAAAAGGTTCACTACAATAATCAATTTAACTTCTGATGAACAAAAAAATTGCCATCCTTATATCTGGAAGCGGCTCAAACATGAGGTCGCTAATTGAAGCTAGCCTAAATGATAATTTTCCAGCCACAATAGAACTAGTAATATCAAATAATTCCTCCGCAGGTGGTTTGTTGATTGCTAAGAAACATGGTGTTAGAACAAGATTTATAGATAGAAAAATATTTGATAATAATGAAGATTATGACACAGCTTTATCGCTTCTCCTCAAAGAGGAAAATATAGATATAATTTGCGCTGCAGGTTACATGAAAATATTCACAAAACAATTTGTTGAAATTTGGAAAAATAAAATAATAAACATTCACCCGTCACTTCTGCCAGATTATAAAGGACTTAACACTCATAAGAGAGTGCTTAACGATCAAAAGAAAAGGTCAGGATGCACAACGCATATAGTTGAACCAGAGTTAGATTCTGGACCAATTTTAGCTCAAGCAACCGTTCCAGTTAAACCAGATGATACTGTGGAGAGTTTAGCAAAGAGGGTATTAATTATGGAACATATTATATACCCTCTTACTTTAAAGAGATTTCTTCTTAGAGAGAATTAATATTGATTAGCCAACAATTTCTTCATCATCAAAAAAGAAAGATACTTCAATTTTAGCATTGTCAATGCTATCAGATCCATGCACAGAATTAGCTTCCAAACTTTCAGCAAACTCTTTTCTGATTGTTCCAGGCTTTGCTTCATCGGGGTTTGTGGCCCCCATTATCTCTCTATTTTTTAAAACAGCATTTTCACCTTCAAGAACCTGCACAACGACAGGACCTGATATCATAAAACTGACAAGATCATTGTAAAATGGCCTTTCTTTATGCACTACATAAAATTCTTCTGCCATTTTTTGAGTTAATTGAATTTTCTTTTGAGCAACAACTTTTAAACCACCATCCTCTAATTTAGCAATAATTTTGCCAATTAGATTTCTTCTTGTTGCATCTGGTTTGATTATTGATAGTGTTCTTTCTTGTGTCATGATATTTAGCCTACAAAATATTTATAATTAATAGTGACTAAATATACTTAAATCACAAAATTATCAATTATTAAAAAACTAATTTTTAGATAAATCGTCGACATACTGACATAATAAGCGAACTCCAAAACCAGATGCCCAGCTATTATTAGTATCAGTTTTTGGACTTGTAATTGAGGTGCCAGCAATATCAATATGAGCCCAAGGGACATCTTCAACAAAAGCATGAATGAATTCAGCAGCAGTAATTGCACCAGCATACCTACCACCAACATTCTTGATATCAGCAACTTTTGATTTGATCATTTCCATATATTTATCCCCTATGGGCATTCGCCAGAGAAGTTCTCCGGTTTGTTTTCCTGATTTCAATAATTGTTCTGCCAAATTATCATTATTCGAAAAAAGGCCTGCCATTTCTTGTCCTAGCGCCACTAAAATTGCTCCAGTTAATGTGGCTAAATCTATAATTGCCCTTGGCTGATAATTTTTTAATGTATAGGTTGCAAGGTCAGCAAGCACAAGTCTGCCCTCAGCATCTGTGTTAAGCACTTCAATTGTTTTGCCAGACATTGATTTGATGATATCACCCGGACGCATTGCATTCCCATCAGTCATATTCTCTACAAGTCCAACTATCCCTATAACATTCAAATTCGGTTTTTTTTCATCTAAAACTTTCATTAACCCCACGACAGTAGCTGCTCCTGCCATATCACCTTTCATTTCATCCATACCACCGGATGGTTTTATCGAAATTCCTCCAGAGTCGAATGTCACACCTTTTCCTAATATCAAGAGAGGCTTTTGATCTTTGATCGGCAAGTATTCAATGATTGCCACATACGGATCAAGTCGGCTACCATCCGAAACAGCCAGCAAAGCTTCCATGCCAAGCTGGCTCATTTTTTTTTGGTCAAGGATCCTTATTTTTAAATTAGGTGAGGATAGATTTTTTATTCTACTAACAAACTCAATTGGTGTTAGTACATTAGATGGCTCATTAACCAAATCTCTTGTCAAATTAACACCATTTAAAATTGAATCATATTCTTTATAAATATTTTGTGTCGTTACAAAATGATGAGTTATAAATTTGACATGATTTACTTTTTTTGTTGCTTTGGTTGTCTTGTATTTATCAAATGAATAGGCCTTTAATCCCATTCCAAATGCGATCCTTGCAGGCAAAGTCATGAGTTCAATGTTTTTCATTGTTGTTTCAAGCCTGACAGAAACCTCAGTGATTCGGTTGTTTTGCAAGTATTGAAGAACTTGACCGCCAATATTTATCCAGTCATTCTCATCTTTTTGTACTAAGTCGCTGATTCTAAAAAAAATTATTCGATCATAATCATTGTTACTTGACGTAAATGTATCAAGGGATTGAGGTTCGTATTTTGAAGAACCAGATAATTTTATATGCTTTTCGAAAATTTTCTGTATCGCAACATCATTCTTAGATTTTTGATCTAATAAGAGTCCTTCTTTTTCGCTATAGAACAAGAAGACAGTCCCATTGCTTTCAGAACCAAAATCTATAAATGAAACTTTCAACCTCTGACTCCTTCTTCTATTTATTCTGTATAATATTGGTAAATATTGTTATATTTAAGAAGCATGTTTTATTTTAGAAATTATCGATAACACAAATGAGTATAATTTATAGATACATATCTTATAACTTCATAAAAGCATTTTTCATTGTTTTATTAATAATGTCAACTCTTGCATGGATTACCCAAGCAATTGGTTATGTTGACCTCTTTATTGATAAGGAGAGAGCGCTGATAGATTTTTTCAAACTAACAATCTTAATGTACCCATGGGTCATATCTATGTTAATACCAGCATCCCTACTCATTGCTTCAGTTATATCCATAGATAAAATGACAAAAGACTCTGAAAATGTTATTTTGGACACTTCAGGTATAAGTCTTCTTCAAAAGGTTTCCCCATATGTATCTATTACACTTCTAGTTACAATCTTACACTATTCTCTTTCACTATATTTAGCCCCATGGTCAATGAGTCATTTTAGGGATAACATCAACGAGATTAGATCGGATATTATAAGTAGCTCCTTTAAAAAAAACCAGTTTAGCACTCCAAATGATGACTATACAATTTATATATCCGAAAAAAATGATTCAGGTAACTTTATTGGCCTAATGATAAAAGATAATAATTCTGATCAAATTACGGTTACTTATACAGCAAAAGAAGCCCGTCTAGTAAATATTCAAGAGCAGATTATTCTTGAGATGTCCGACGGAATTATTTTTTCTGAGAATAAATATAATAATAACATAAATAAGATTTCATTTGAAAACTATAAAATGAACCTATCAAATATATTTGATTTCGTAGAAAGCAAATATTCAAAATTAAGTGAAAAATCATTAACTGAATTAATTGACGCTATTAGCAATGAAATAGAATTAAATGCTTCATCAACTCAAATTATGAATGAAACGCATTCAAGAATTGCCTCCCCCCTATACTCATTAACCTTTATCTTCATCTCATTATTTTACATGCACAGAAATAATAATTTTAGAAGTATAAATTTCAAGAACTTCCTTTACGTCGGTTCAATTGCTTTTTTACTAAAATTATCAGGTGCTATTCTAACGAATGAGATAAAAAAATATGATCTATACTTTATGCATTATATTATACCAATTTCTGTTATATCAGTTTATTTAACTTATTTAATGCTATATAACATGAAAGAATTACGACAAATTAATGAGATTATTTAATAGATACTTTGTAAAAATATACCTAATTGCTATAATTCAAATTTCTATTGTTTCTGCTATTCTTATTTTCTTAATTGATTTAGTTGAGCTCTCAAGAAGATTTGATGAAATTAGCAACATTGCGTTTTATGAACTCATAAAATTATCTATCTATAAACTTCCATCTACATTTGAAGATATCTCTCCAATAATCATAGTTATAGGGACCTTGACTTGTTTATTTAAACTATCGAAGAGTAGCGAAATAGTAATTTCAAACGCAATTGGAATATCTATCTGGCAAATAATATTACCCATTACACTTTGTGCAATTTTATTTGGATTAACAATTGTTATAATTTTAAATCCAATTAGTATTCAAATGAAATACAACTTCATTCAATTAGAAAAAAATATTAAGGGCAATGATACCCCTTTTGACCAAAAATTAGATAAAGAGTTTTGGTCTTCACAAAAAAATAATATAGGTGAACTCATCATAAATGCTGAACAACTCGATGTTAATGACCAGAAGTTAGTTGGTGTTACGATTTTACAATTTAATGAGGAAATGGATCTTGTTGCAAGATACGATAGCACAAGTGCATATTTAGATGACGGTCAATGGTATCTTGATAAAACGTGGGTAACAGACCAAGATAATATTTCAAAATTTATGGGCAAAACTAAAGTTAATACATTTTCGGATGAGCTCTTTCTTCAAGAAGAAATACTTAAAAGCTCCGAACAATCAATATGGACAATCAAGGATACAATTACAAAATTAAAAAAAAATAATATTAGTTATGCCAAACATCTTACTGACTTAAACTTTTTCCTATCCTTACCAATCCTAATGGGAGGTTTAGCATTGGTTTCAGCATGTTTTATGGCAAAACAATTTCGTGTTCAGCACGCATTGATTATGCTAATATTAGGCATAATATCAGGTATGTTGATATTTGTTGTAAATCACATATCCTATATTTTATCAGAAAGTGAAATATTTAACCCAATATTAGGAGCTTGGTGGCATATTATATTAATTTATTTAATTGCAACTAAAATATTAATTTTACGCGAAGATGGTTAATTTTACTTATGAATAAAAAAATAAAATTCCTGAAAATTTGTTTGTTATTCCTGGTATTTATATGTGCTAGTAATTCCTTTGCAAATCAGAGTGATAATACCTATCCATCAATTTATCTTGAGGCAGATAATCTAACTTATAGTGAAGATGGCTCAACAATATCTGCTTTGGGTAATGCAAAATTATTTTACAAAAATTATACTATTCAAGCTGATGAAATCTCATATAACCAGAACATTGATCAAGTAGTTGCATTCGGCAACATTACAATGATAGAAAAAAACAATATTCGACTTGAAGCAAATAAAATAATTTTATCAAACGAGTTGAAAGAAGGCTTCATAGAGGGAGCAAATATGATACTCCAAGATGGAAGTAAAATACGTGCAGAATCAGGGGAAATCAGTACTAATGAAAATATATTTAGAAACGCAAATTATACTTTTTGCAAAGAATGCATTAAAGATACCAACTGCCCATATACATGGGAATTTGTAGCTGATGAAGTTGTCCATGACCAAAGTAATAAAAAATTAGTTTTTAAAAATATAAAATTCAAACTCCTTGATAAAACTATATTTGGTATTCAGAGGTTTAGCTATCCAGATTTTAGTGTACAAAGGCAGTCCGGCTTTTTACTTCCTTCATATACCTACTCAAACTTCTACGGTCATGGAATAAAGACACCCTATTTATATGTTATAGATGAGTCCAGTGATATTACTTTTTCACCCTTTACAACTTCAAGGCAAGGGCCACTCTTTGATGTTGAATATAGAAAAGAACTAAGAGATGGCAGTAAGATCAACATCAACCCAACATTTATTTACCAAGCAAATCCATCAAATATAGCACCAGGAAATGAAAAATTAAGAGCTAGTTTAAAAACAGATGGAACCATGGTACTCAATGATAAATTTGAATGGGGTTGGAATGCAACATTGGCAAGTGATGAAACCTATATGAGAAAGTATGGGTTAGACCCTAGAACAAAATATAATTCAAATATCTACATAAAAGGTTTAAATGACAGAAATTATGCAAGTTTAGCTGCAATCAACTATAGAAACCTTTTAAACGAGGTGGAAACACCTCAGGCAAGTTTGCTGCCAAGATTTGACTACTTATATAATCTAGATTTACCATATATTGACAATATCATCATTAGTGCAAACATAGTTAATACCAAGCGAGATCAAGATGACGAACAGATAAGGATAACCAATCAAATAAACTGGAACGAACGGTACGTAACAAATAATGGAGTGGTGATTAGCCCTAATTTTTCCTTTCGTAATGATTGGATAGACAGTTATGATAAATCAGATAATCAAAACACTCAAATCAACAGATTTTCATCAGATATATCAACAACATTTGCTTGGCCATTTTTCAACAAAACATCCTACGGTAAGCAAATTATTGAACCAAAGATTGCACTTGGGTTCATAAATGACGAAAAAACGAGTCAAGATTTAATAAATGAAGACTCGAAAACCTTTAACTTCAATACACTGAATATATTTGAAAACAACAGATCTCTGGGGTTTGATAGGATAGATAGTGGTTCAAAAATCATGATTGGATTAGATTATTTCCTTGATGACCTACTGGGTGGTAGTTTTGAGGCGAGTATTGGCAAATCTATGCAGTTAGATAGTCACACCACTCATTTCGATGAGGAATGGTCCGGGACTGACAAT
>Ga0255773_10001727_pt1 | contig 21463 bp, 16 predicted proteins | sample 011ome_17_FD_179971 | JGI IMG/M metagenome (GOLD analysis project Ga0255773, IMG submission 179971) | Coastal salt marsh microbial communities from the Groves Creek Marsh, Skidaway Island, Georgia - 011502XT metaG (version 2) | ecosystem: Environmental > Aquatic > Marine > Intertidal zone >...
TTAACTTGCTGAACTATTAAGCCTGTACCATAACTATCTAATATCTGCTGAAGTCTTCCCTGGACTTCAAATGCAATATTTTCTCTTCCCACCGTAAGAGTTTGTTCAAGAGTATTATCACCAACAACATGTCTTAACGCGCTCTCAATACCCTGCCTTAAGCTAGTTTCTGGATCTTTCACATTAAGTACAAAATCTTTTAAATTAGCTATCCTATATTGAGCTGATACGGTAACATCAACGATATTTTCATCTTTGGTTAGCATGCTATTGGTTTGTGTATACCTTCTTGTAAGGGTTACATTTTCTATATACCTTTCATCTATGCCAGCAAGCCTAAAATTTAATCCTTCTCCTTGTTCTTCATAAAATTTACCAAACCTTAAGATAACTGCTCTTTCAGATGCATCTAGCTGATATATAGACTGAGATGCATATACTATTGAGAATGCAAATAAACCGTATAGAAATAGTCTAGTTGTAGGAATTTTAAACCCACCCCCAGAATCACCACCTGATCCATTGGAAGAAGACTTTTTTCCTCCTAATATTGAAGAAAATTTCTTAACTAAATCATCAAAATCTGGAGCATCATTTTTACCGCCCCATGGATCTTTGTTTTGGTTATCCCAATTCACAATAATTACCTCGTTTTTTCTTATATTATAGACTGTATCTATGGGCTTATGATTATATTTAAAGAGAAGTTACCAATCTTTTAACAGTTTCTTTAATTTTATGGGCTGATTTATTTTCAAAAATTTCAAGATTCTCCCACGACCTCATCCATGTAATTTGTCTTTTAGCTAATTGTCTTGTTGCAAACAATGCTGTGTTAAAAAATTCATCCTCGTCAATTTCTTTTTTAATGAATGAAATTGCTTGTTTATAGTTTACCGATTTTCTAATAGGGTGATTATCAGCAATTGTATATTTATCTAAAAGATTTTTTACTTCCTCTAACAATCCATCATTAATAATTGTATCAAGCCTCTTTTCTATTCTTTTATGAAGTATTGACCTATCCTCATCTAGGATACCTAATTGTTTTACATTATATTTTTCTAAAAGAAAATTTTTATCTACACGACCTAACAAAGATGTCATACTCTCTCCAGTAAGTTTATAAACTTCTAGGGCTCTTATAATTCTTTTATAATCAGATTTATTTAAAGTTGCAGCATAATCTGAATCAATAGATACCAGCATTTCATAGAGATATTCATCACTATTTTGTTTTTTTACTTCTTCAAGCTCTAATCTGTAATCATCATTTCTAGCAGGCAATGAATCAAGACCATTTATTAATGTCCGAAAATACATCATCGTTCCGCCAACAAATATAGGTAGGTTATCTCTAGAATGTATTTCATCTATTAATTGCAATGAACTTTGGTAGAAGTCTGATACAGAAAAAATTGAACTAGGCTTAATACAATCGACTAAATGATGTGGATATTTTTCTAAAATATTTTTTGAAGGTTTTGCTGAGCCAATATTACAATCTTCATAAACCATAACAGAGTCAACACTAACAATTTCAGCAGGCACTGAATCACATATCTGAATTGCTAAGTCTGTCTTTCCTGAGGCAGTTGGCCCAAGAATAAAAGCGATAGGCTTTTTTAAAATATTATCCAAATTTAAAGAGCTTCTTCGTTAGTCTCTCCAGTTCTAATTCTGACAACTTCCTCAATAGGTGAGATAAATATTTTTCCATCACCAATTTTTCCTGATCCAGCTGCTTCTATGATGGCATTTTTAACTTGATCAACCATATCATCTGAGATTGCTATTTCTATTTTTATTTTTGGTAAAAAATCTATGGTGTACTCAGCTCCTCTATATAATTCAGTATGTCCCTTTTGCCTTCCAAAACCTTTTACCTCAGTCATTGTCATTCCTGACACACCAATTTTATCTAATGATGACCTAACTTCCTCAACCTTAAATGGCTTAATGATTGCTGTTACTAATTTCAATTTTATCTCCTCTAATAATTTTTAAAATAGTATTGCATTGTTTTTGAAAAGAGCCTTGACCCTTTAAACAAACTTCTGCAGCTCGCGTAGACATATCATCTCTTAATTCATCATCATTTAGCAAGCTCCTAGATGAATTAAGGAGCTCTTTTTCATCATGTATTTGAAAACATGCATCATGATGCTTGAATTCATTAATAATATCCAAGAAATTTTTCATAAATGGGCCAACAATAAATGGGCATTTTTCGGATGCTGGCTCAATAATATTATGCCCCCCATACTCCTTGAATAAACTACCTCCAACAAATGCTAGTGTTGCTATTGAGTATAGATCTCTTAGTAAACCAGTAGCTTTTATTATATGAACATTATGTTTAATAAAATCTTTAGGTATTTCTATGCTTAATGATGAGTCTAAATTAAAATTGGTAAGCAATCTTTGAATTGACTCTGCTCTTTCTGGATGTCTTGGAGCAATTATCAATTTTAAATCTTCATAATCCTCCAAAAGCTTCAAGTACAAATTTATTATAATTTCATCCTCCTTTTTATGAGTGCTAGCTGCTAAAAAAATTTTTTCTTCAAAGTTATTTCGAAGAGGACTATTATTAATTTCAACATCAAATTTAACTGAACCAACGCTGCTAATTCTTTTTTCGTTAATTCCTAAAAGGTTAAATCTTTCTTTATGAGCCTCACTTTGAACAAAAGCATGAGTAATTTTTGTAAATACTTCTTTTGATAAAAGATTCAATTTTTTATAACTATTAAAAGATGACTCTGACATTCTTCCGTTTGACAGAATAACTGGGATTTTATTATTAAATGCCTGAGAGATCATATTGGGCCATATTTCTGTTTCAAATAAAATTAGTGACTTTGGTTTATAAGTTTTGAAAAAATTTAAAATAAACCATTTGAAATCCCAAGGAGCATATACAACATCAATATCTAAACCAAAAATTTTTTTTGCTTCTCTAAGTCCTGTTGGAGTAGTTACAGTTAAAACAACATTTTCATGTGCAGCTATTTTTTTAACTATGTTTTGAGATGAAATAACCTCGCCCAAACTTACAGCGTGAAACCAAACAATATCTTTTAATTGAGTTGTATTTTTATAAATTCCAAACCTGTTTAAAAAATGCTTTTTATAATCAGCGTCTTTTAAGCTCTTAAATAATATTCTTATAGCCATAAATGGCAAAGATAAAAATATTACAAAGTTATACAAAAATAGAATCATTATTCATTCATATAGAATATTAGTGTAATAATACAGCCTTATAATATATGAATAGAGCTTTATTAACACTTCTTGTGGGTTTTTGGAAACTTATATTGTTTCTTCCAAGACCTTTGCATAAGGTCTTTATATTAATTTTAGGTAATCTCCTTTATATCATCCCTCTTAAAAGAAATAAGATAAGTAGAAAAAATATTGATCTTTGTTTCCCAGATATGTCAAAAAGGAAAAGAAAAAATCTTCATAAAGCTAATGTAATTGCTTCTGCTCAAATAATTTTTGATTCAGGTATTGCCTGGTTCTGGTCTGATAAAAAAATTAAAAAAAATATTAACTATGAAATAAAAGGGATCGAATCTCTTGTTAATGAACAAAAAAATAATAATGGTGTCCTTTTATTTTTTAAACATTCGCTCCATCTTGAACTTGATGCAAGGTTGCTGGGCATGAATAGTGAAGTTTATGGTGTAGAAAGAGTTCATAATTCAGAGTTGTTTGATGCCATCCAAAAAAAAGGAAGATTAAAAAGTGTAAAAGATACTTGTGATAAAAATAATCCTATTAAATTTATAAGATGGCTTAAAAAAGGCAAAACCGTCCTTTATGCGACAGATCAAGATTATGGATTAAATCAGTCAGATGTTATTAATTTTTTCGCTCAGCCAGCTGCAACAATATCAGCTCCTTTTAAAATCATTAATACAACTAGTTGTAAAACATATTTTATGAACACTTATATAGATTCAGGTAAATATATTCTTGATATAGAAGAGTTGAATCTAAATCACCTAAATAGATCAAATTTTTCTCAAAGCTTAAATGACTTTATGGAGAAAAAAATTAGAAACAATCCTGATGAATATTTATGGCAACACCGGAGATTCAAATCAACGCTTGGTAAAGAAGATTTTTATGCATGAAAATTTGAATGATTTCAATTCTATAAAAGGTTTTTTAGATCACGAAGAAGGCATCCTTTTATATAAAATGGCTAAAAAATATTGTATTAAAACTTTTGCAGTTGAGATTGGCTCTTATTGCGGAAAATCAGCATGCTATATCGGTATGGGATGCAAAGAAAATAGAACTCATCTTGTAACAATTGACCATCACAGAGGATCTGAAGAACAACAGTATGGAGAGGAATATTTTGATCCAGAAGAATATGATTTTGAAAAAGAAAGAGTTGATACTTTGCCAAGCTTATTAAAAAATATATCTAGGTTTCAATTAGATAAATATATTAAGGTGATGGTTGAAACCTCTAAATCTGCATCAGAAAAAATAAGGAACGAAATAGATTTTTTGTTCATTGATGGTAGCCATACTTTTGAATCAGCAAGAGTCGATTACGAATCATGGAAAGAAAAAATTAGGGTTGGAGGCCTTCTTACAATTCATGATATTTATGACTCAGAGCTTGAAGGTGGTCAGGCTCCAAGAGAAATCTATGAAAAAGCTCTAGGAGAGAATTTTAAACTTATAAAGAGAGTTAAAAGTTTAGTTGCTCTTGAAAAAATTTCTTAATTCTAGAAAGACATTGACAGAGGATTCATTAGAATCTAAATCATAGAAAGATAAGGCATGAGCTGCAATAATTACAGCTGCATTTGTCCAAGTTGAATTCTCCTCTGGCCAGAAAATTTCCATATCATATTGATATCCTGTTGGAAAAATTCCATCTCTATTTTGAAATTGCTGAATATCATTAAATATCTCTTTTGCAATGTATTCATTGTCATGAATTAATGCTGATATTACACATTCAGAACTCTCAGCGATTGTTACCCATGGCTCTTCGGCAACACACTTAACTCCAAGTCCTTTGATATAAAATTTATCAAGCGATTCTAAAAATTCTTTCTTGTTATTTTTTATACCAGCTAAAAAAGGATAATAAAAATCCATCGAGAATCTAGATCTATCAATACCATCCCGATTAAATTTTTCTTGCCACATGTTGATTTTAAATTCAGGAAAACTTTTATCTTTTGCAACCAAAGATAAGAGAATAGACATAGAAGCAGTAATTAATGAATTATCCAAATATCCATTACAATCTTTTGCCCAATAAAAATAACCATCATGATCTTTAAAATCATTGAGGGCCTCAAAGACATTTTCAAGCTTTAGCAGCTGTTCATAGGTAAGAATTTTTTTGTAATCTTGATCTTGATCAATCAAATGCGCCTGTATAAGGGGTATGATAATGTATGGAGCATGATGACTTTCATAGTGAAGTTTTGATGGTTTTTCATTTTGAAATTCAGCATAAATTAACCCATCTTTATTAAGATTAGTAAAAAACCAATTTACGCCTTTCCAAAAAGAATCCCATTCTTCATATATAGCCAATGCTATTAAACATTCACAATGATCCCAAGGATCACATTTACCCTTTTCATCCCAAAAAATTGCACCACTTGGTGATTGATTTGAAATAATCCAATTTTTAGATGGCTCAAATTTTTTCTTATAATCCAACCAGTTCATTTTTTTGTAAAATAAAAAGAAATGCTTTTACCTAAAATTGGATTCAGCAATCTATCAATTAGATCTATCCATTTTGGTTTTTTAAGAATATGTAATTCAAGAAATTTCTTATACCAACTTACTAAAAAATTTGAATCTTGGCTTTTCCAAAACAAACATCTCAACCACCAATATGCAGAATGAATAGAATGAAATCTTTCTGATGCATCAAAAACAAAACCCTTTTCTGTAATATCTTTGATTAGTGATTTCTTTTTGAAGATTCTTAAGTGTCCTCCTGGCTGATTCTGATATTCTTTAGACAAAATCCAACAAATTTTTTCAGGAAATTCTGCTGGGACGCTTACAAGAAACTTCCCATCAGATTTTAAAACTCGAAAAATTTCATCTATTGCATGTCTATATTCATGGAGATGTTCTAATACTTCGGAGCATATTATTAAATCAAAAGTATTATTTTTAAAAGGAAGCTTATAGGCTGAACCACTTAAAAAAGAGGTTTCGTTATTAGAAATCGAGTTAAAATACTCTAATCCTTCCAATGATTTATTCAAAGACTCCAAATGAGGATCAAGGCCTATACATTGAATATTTGGAAATTTCTCCATAACCGCAAATACATGCCTACCCTCACCACAACCTAAATCAAGCATTATGCCATAATCAGGTAGTTCTATTTTTGATAAATCAAAGGTTAGCATTTAAGGAAATCATTGATGGTTTTATTAATTATATTCTCATATTCTTCTGTAATTTTTAACCAATTAAAATTATTAACTATATGTTGTCTTCCTTTCGAAGCAATATTTTTATATTGAGAATAATCATTTAAAATAGTCCTTATTGCGTTTGATAATGCATTAGTATTCTCTGCTGGGATTAACTCTGCATAATCACCAACTAATTCTGGAATTGAAGATACATTGGTAGCAATTAAGGGAACTTCACAACTCATTGCTTCTATAACAGGATATCCAAAGCCCTCATATAGCGAGCTCACAATTGCTATTGAGCTGGATGCATATTCTTTGGCTATTTCTTCTTTTGATAAACCGGTCTTGAAGAGTACTCTATCTTTTATGTCTAATTCATCAATTAATCTCGATGTATGTCCACCCTTTTTCATATTTCCAATTACCGTTAGTGAAATTTCTGGAAAATCATTAACCAAGCTTGCAAGCGATTTTAGTGTGTAGTCTAAGCCTTTAAGAGCTACATCAGCGCTTGCCGTTGTTATAAGTTTGGTTGGGTTTCTTTTAATTTCTTCATAAGGAATAAAAATATCAATATCTAGACCGTTATTAATAACATTAATATTTTTTTTGTTTACATTAAAGTCACTTGCAATATCCTTAAGAGAATTAATTGAAGGTGTAACTATCGTCTTTAATTGAGGTGCTACTCTTTTTTGCATTTTCAAGAATGAATACCATCTATGTCTAGAAAGTTTGTACATGAAACTACTACTAGACTGCAACTCAAATTTGTAGTCTTTTGTTATTGGATGATGAATGATTTCAATTAATGGAAATTTTTTTTGAATTTCAAGCATTCCATAACTTATTGATTGATTATCTATAACAATATCATAGTGAAGATTTTTATCTAAAAATTCCTTGGCTCTTTCGCCAAAAGTACTCATTTCAGGGAATCCTCCAAAAAAGGTTGAGAAGAATTCGTAGAAATCTATAGCCCTTTTATTTTTTTTCTTGATAAGAATCTTTAGCCGATCTTTGAAAATAAAAGTTTGAAATAAGTCTAGCCCTGGCAATTTTATTAAATTTACTTTTTCATCAAGATTTGGATATGGAGGGCCTGAAATCACATCAACTTGATGCCCCATCAATGAAAGTGCTTTGGATATGTCATGAACATATATACCTTGACCTCCACCAAAAGGTGCACTTCTGTAACTTAGTATTGCTATATTAAGTTTTTGCAAAATAATTAATCAGAAACTACGCTTAACCAATTTTTATAAAAATCATTTCTACCACTTACAATATCTACATAAGTAGTTTGGAGCTTCTCTGTTATTGGTCCAATTGATCCTGATCCAATTAAAATTTCATCAACTTTAGAAATTGGAGTGATTTCAACAGCAGTTCCAGTAAAAAATACTTCATCACTGCTAACTAGTTCTTCATAACTTATATCTTTTTCAGCAACTTCATAGCCATAGTCTTCTGCAATCTTTATTACTGACTGTCTAGTAATTCCATTTAAACAGTGATCTGTTTTAGGGGTGCTAATTTTATTAGCTTTAACAATAAAAATATTCTCTCCACTTCCCTCAGAAATATAACCATTTTTATCTAAGAGCAAAGCTTCATCAGCACCTTTTGCAAGTGCTTCATGAAGAGCCATGGTTGAGTTTATATAGGTTCCTATAATCTTATATCCTGAATGAATAGGATTGCAGTATTGTTCATATGAAGATTTAATAATAGATATTCCATTTTTTTTAGCCTCGGGACTCATATATGAAGGCCACTCCCATGCAGCTACGGCAACATTTACGGATAATTCAGTTGCTCTAATGCCTAGGGACTCACTTCCTAAAAAAACGATTGGCCTTAGATAGCCTTCATCAAGTTCATTCTTTATAAAAATATCTTTCTGTACTTCATTAAGTTCTGCAATTGAATACGGTATATTTATTCCGATTTTATCAGCTGCTGAAAAAAGCCTTTCAGTATGATCGTTCAATCTAAAAATTGCTGGTCCTTGATCTGTTTTATACGCTCTTACGCCTTCAAAAACTCCAGTTCCGTAATGGACTGTGTGAGAAAGTATATGCACAGAACTTTCGTCCCATTTTTCATAGGTACCATTTTTCCATATAAATTTTAAATCTGTATTTACAAACATATTTACAAGATATAATAACGACTCGCTATTATGACAAACTAAATAACATAACTAAAGGAAAGAATCATGATCTCAGAAACTATATTTCGTGAAAATGATATTAGAGGAACTTACCCAGAAGAATTAAATGAATCAGTTATTAAAGAAATTGCAATAGGAATTGCAAAAAAATGTTTTCAAGAGGGTGTTTCCTCTATTGTTGTTGCTAGAGATGGGAGATTGTCAGGTGAATCTTTATTAACAACTTTTTGTTATGCTGTTTCACAATACGGTATAGATGTTAAAAACATTGGTCTGGCCACTAGTCCAATGCTTTATTTCGCAGCAAAAAAAGAAAATTCAAAAAGTGGGGTCATGATAACAGGTAGTCATAATCCTAAAAACTATAATGGAATTAAAATGGTTATTAATGATAATTCCGTTTCTGGCAGTGAAATACTGAGTCTTATCAAAAAAAGTGATGTTTTAAATAATTCATATAAAGGGAATATTACTTATAGTGACATAAAAGAAACGTATATCTCTGAAATACTTGAAAATATCAAAACAGAATTAAGTTCACTCAAAGTGGTAATTGATAGCGGTAATGGTGCTGCTGGCTTCATCGCGCCAGAGCTATTTAAAAGAATGGGTTGTAATGTAATTGAGCTTTATAGTGAAGTGGATGGAAATTTTCCTAATCATCATCCGGATCCAGGTAAATTAGAAAATCTAGAGGATATTATCTCTGAAGTTAAAGATAAAAATGCAGATATTGGTTTTGCATTTGACGGAGATGGCGATAGGGTTGGTCTTATTACAAATACAGGTGACATGATATTTCCTGATAAACAAATGATGTTATTCTCAGAAGATATTTTAAATAACAAGAAAGGGTCAATTGTTTTTGATGTTAAATGTTCTAATCATTTAAGTAATCTAATTACAAAAAATGGCGGAACTCCTATTATGGCGCCTACTGGTCATTTTCATATTAAAAAAGCAATTAAAAAAAACAAAGCCTTGTTAGGCGGTGAAATGAGTGGACATATCTTCTTTAATGATAAATGGTATGGATTTGATGATGGTCCATATGCTGCTGTCAGAGCCGCGGAAATTCTTGCAAAGTCAAATAGATCAATTTCAGACATTTTTAGAGACTTTCCAGAATCTTTCTCAACACCTGAGCTAAATATAACGGTTACTGATGATAATAAATTTGAAATTATTGATAGATTTATGGCTAATTCGAATATTGATGGGGATAAAATCTTAATTGATGGATTAAGAGTTAACTTTAATAATGGATGGGGTCTTTTAAGGGCATCTAATACCACTCCAAAGCTTGTACTAAGATTTGAAGGTGATACAGAAGAAACTATGAATAGAATACAAAATGAATTTATTTCAGAACTATCTCGCATTTGTCCTGAGATTGATATAAATTTAGATTAACTAATGAAAAATGATAGAAAAAATATTATTTTACAATCTTTAGCGAGTCTTCTTGAGGAAAGAAACCTTTCTAAAGTTACTACTGCCCTTCTTGCAGAAAAATCTGAAATTACTGAAGCTGCGCTATATAGACATTTCCCAAGTAAAAGAGCCATCTATGCCGAGCTTTTTTCCTTTTGTGATAATGCTATCTTTAATAAATGTGCTGAATTGAAAAAATCAGATTTAAGTTCAAAAGATAAAGTTAAAAATACTTTTCTCTTTTTTATGATCTTTATTGAAAAAAACAAAGGTTTTGCAAGGCTTGTTTCAAGAGAGGCTTTATCAACAGATGAACAAAATGTCTCAGATGCGGTGAATCAATTCTTTGAAAGATTAGAGTTATCTATAAAACAAATGTTAGCTGAGGACTCCGATAATTTAATTGCACAACCTGGCATATCAGCTCAACTTGTAGTTACTTGTCTTGAAGGAAATGTAGGGAGATATATTAGATCGAAGTTTAAAGACTCACCAAGCAACTATATTGAAAATGTTTGGGAGCTTCTTTCTGTAAATATATTTAAGAAATAATTAGTCCTCTAAATTCTCGTCTAAAATTAATTCAAAATAAGTTTGCCCATCTAAAGAATTATCAATTACTCCTGTTACTTTGTTTACCTTTACAAAAGATATGCCCTCAGGAATATTCCTTTCTTTAACCTCTAAGTTTTCTAAAGCATCTTGCATGAAATTTATCCAAATAGGTAAAGCAATTGTGGATCCATATTCATTTTCACCTAAAGAGGTAAAGTCATCGGTACCAACCCATACAGTAGTAGCTAAATCTTCATGAAAGCCAGAGAACCAGGTACTAACTGCATCATTCGTAGTACCAGTTTTTCCTGCAATATCTTTTCTATTTAAGATTGCAGCTTTTCTTCCAGCGGTACCTTTAGTCATAAATTCTTTGAGAACATCATTTGTAAGAAATGCTATTCTTTCATCAATAACTTTATCTTCTTTAAACAGAGGCTCAATTAAAAAGTAGGGTTTTTTAATATTCATTTCTAACGTGTCAAGCCATGGAAACGCTGTAATTTCTTTTATATCAACTAGGTTCAAAAAATCTTCATGAGAGTAAATAATGTTGCCATTCCTGTCCTCAATTTTTGAAATATAGTATGGGTCAATTAAATATCCTCCGCTTGCTATGACACCAAAAGCCCGTACCATCTCTATTGGTGAAAAATTTCCAGACCCAAGAGCTAAAGATAAATCTGAAGGAAGTCTTGATTTCTTGAAACCAAAATTTTGAACATAGTTTTGAGCTTTATCTATACCAACTTCTCTTAAAAGTTTTATTGAGACAATATTTAAAGAATTTATTAAGGCATCTCTAACTGATGTTGGGCCATAAAACTTACCAGTATAATTTTCTGGTCGCCAAACACTTTCTAAATTTTTGTCTTCAAAAGCTATAGGTGCATCATTGACTAATGAAAAAAGGTTGTATTCATTTGCTAGAGCAGCTGCATAAATAAAAGGTTTGAAGCTAGAACCTGATTGAGGATATGAAAGCGCTACTCTATCAAAATTACTTCTACTAAAATTAGAGCCTCCTACATAAGCTTTCACCGCACCACTCATTGGATGTATAGAAATTAATGAAGTTTCTGCTTTTGGTATTTGATCTAATGTAAAAAATTCATCTTCTTTCCTTAAATAAATAAAATCACCGAAATTAAGAATATCATTAAAAAACTGAGGCTTTGGTCCCCTTTGGTTATTTGAAATCCTTTTTCTTGCCCATTCATACTCATCAGACCAAACAATTGAATGTATTTCTAAATTTTCATCAATGAAATGTAATTTATTATCTTTAAAACTTATTACTAATCCTTTTATATGAGTTTTATAATGTGGAAAGTTCTCAAAAATAATACTAATTTGATTAGATAGGTTTTTACTATCGTCATAGAAGTCACTTACATATATATCTTCTTGTAAAAAATTAATATCTAAATCAGATAAAAATGAAATTTCGTTATCGTTAAAAAGGTATGCAAAGTTCTCAGCCTCATGCCAGCCATGCCTCTTGTCATAAACTAATAACTCTTCAAATGAGTTTTTATTAGCACTAGCTTGAAGCTTTGAATTAAGAGTTGTATAAACAGACCAACCATTTTTATATGCCTCTAATCCATATCTAGAAATAATATCTTGTCTTGCTTTTTCAGCTAAATATCTTCCATCAACTTCATATAGATCAATATTTTTAACTACTGCAAGAGGAGTTTTTATAGCATTATCGTAGTCACTTCTAGAAATCATGCTAAGTTTTAACATTCTAGACAAAATCCAATTTCTTCTTTGCTCAGTTCTTTTGGGAGCTTTTATTGCATTTATTCTTGAGGGTGATTGAGCCATAGCAGCAATAGTTGCCGCTTCACTGAGTGATAATTCAAATGTGCTTTTATTAAAATATGTATTTGAAGCAGCCTCAATTCCATAAGACCTATTGCCAAAGAAATTTCTATTAATATATAACTCAAAAATTTCTTCCTTGCTTATTTCTCCTTCAAGCTGAAGAGCTAAAAAAATTTCTTTAGCTTTTCTTGTAATAGTGACTTCTCTTGTTAACAGGTAGCCCCTAACAACCTGCATTGAAATTGTTCCGCCTCCACCGTAGCACCCATTTGGGCTAAGGCACCTTATAACAGACCTTAATAATCCTTTGTAGCTAATTCCTTGATGATTAAAAAATTGATCATCTTCTGCTGCTAAAAAAGCATTTTTTATATTTGTTGGTATATCTGAAAAATCGAGAGATCTTCTTTTAATTTCTCCGAACTCTCCAATTAATATACCATCTTCAGTTAGAATTTTTAGCGGCATCTGTAATTGTGCCTCATCAACTAGACTGATTTCTGGCAATGATGGCCTAAGCATAAAATAAGCTCCAAGTATAAAAAATACAGCTAACAAACAGCAGCTTACACTTGACCAAAATAGAAACTTAATTATTTTTAACATAAAGATTGAGACAATTTTATCACTTAAAAATACATCTTTTCCTTTCAATGAAACTATTTTATTCTGTTAGATGTTAAAATCTCAGCGAAAAAAGATAATTTTATATGAATATATTTATAGTCGGTCCCATGGGATCAGGAAAATCTACAGTCGGAAAAATAATTTCTAACGAATTATTTTTAAATTTCTTTGACACTGATGAAGAAATTGAAACAAGAACTGGAGCATCAATTGACTGGATTTTTGATCTTGAAGGAGAGGATGGATTTAGAAAAAGAGAGAGTAAAATCCTTCATGAAATGGTACAAAAAAATTCTATTGTTTTATCTACTGGTGGTGGAATAATTTTATCAGAATCTAATAGAGAGCTACTTTCCTCGAGAGGGACTGTATTTTATCTAGCTACTCCTATTAAGGTTCAACTTGAAAGAACCTCCAAAGACAAAGATAGACCTTTGCTTAAAAATGGCGACCCAGGAAAGATACTCAAAGAGCTTCATTTAGCTAGAGAAAGCCTTTATGAAGAAGTTGCCGATTACATAGTAAATACAGAAGGTAAATCAAGCCAAGAGGTTTCAGAAGAAATCATTAAATTGGTAAAAAGCTATGGCTAAAATAATTTCAGTTGGAAAAGGTTTATCAAAATATAATGTAGTAATTTCTAAGAATGCCGTAACACATAAAAATGTTATGGTCGGGCTTAAAGATAAAAATAAAATTTTAGTTGTAACTGATTCAGGTATACCTAAATCATTTATTACTGATCTTAAAAAGATTCTTAAGAATAAGAAGAAAATATACGTATATGAAATAAATAAAGGTGAAAAGTCTAAATCTTTTTCAACTTATACTAAAATTTTATCTAAACTAGCTGATCTCCGATTTGATAGATCTGATGCTTTAGTTGCATTTGGTGGTGGTGTTGTTGGTGATATTACAGGTTTTTGTGCAGCAACATATCTAAGAGGCATAGATTTTATCCAGATACCTACAACTCTTTTATCACAGGTTGATTCATCTGTAGGAGGTAAGACAGCAATAAATATTGCGCAAGGAAAAAATCTTATTGGTGCATTTTATAATCCTCGTCTTGTACTAATTAGTACAAAATATCTTGAAACATTATCTGATGATGAATATAAATCTGGTCTTGGAGAAATTGCAAAATATGCATTTATTGGCAATAAGAAACTTTATAAGTACATGCAAGAAAATTCATATTTAATCAAATTAAGAAAGCCCCAAGCCCTTGAAACTATCATCGAAGAGTCAATTAAATCAAAAGCAAAAATTGTTACTGCTGATGAAAAGGAAAAAGGATTAAGAGCTATTCTTAATTTTGGACATACATTTGGTCATGCCATAGAAGCTTTTAAAAAATATAAAGGAATTACTCATGGTGCAGCTGTAACACTAGGCATGGTAATTGCTGCCAAAATATCATTGTATGAAGGACATATTAAGACACATCAACTTGATGACTTAGTTAATCTTTTAGAATCTTTGGAATTAAAAACAGATTATTCAAAATATTCATACAAAAACTTAAAAAAATATATTCTTAATGATAAAAAAGTTTCTAAAGGTAAATTGAACCTTATTTTAATTAATCAAAAAGGGGTAGCATTTAAAACTGACAAATATAATTTAAATAATTTAAAAAAAGCTCTTAATTAAGCAGCATTCGCCGTTGTTGCCTTTAACAAATCATGAATATTAGAAGCTGCAGGAAGTACCAGCCAAAAATAAGGTTCAAATCTATCAAAATCGTCTACTAATTCTTTTGCTTTCTGGCTATTAGTATATTTGTAGTGTCTTAAGATTATTTCTTTCAAATGTTTTCTATGAGACTGCATATCCTCAGTTGTAATTCTTTCCAAGTTAACAAGCCCCCTATTACAATTATCAAAGAATTTTCTATCCTCATCTAAAACATATGCAAAACCACCGGTCATTCCAGCTCCAAAATTTGCACCAACAGAACCAAGAACAGTTACATGTCCTCCCGTCATATATTCACAACAATGATCGCCAGCACCTTCAATAACTGCTTTAGCACCTGAATTTCTTACAGCAAATCTTTCACCAGCTCTGCCAGAAACATATAATTCCCCACCAGTTGCACCATATAGACAGGTGTTACCAACAAGTGATGGATTATTTTTAGAGGTAGCATATAGATTATTATTTTTTACAACAATTCTTCCGCCATTCATTCCTTTTCCTACATAATCATTAGCGTCGCCATTAATATTTAAGATTAATCCATTTGCATTCCAGCAGCCAAAACTTTGACCGGCAGATCCTTCGAGGTTAATAGTAACTGGTTTATTTAAGCCAGCTTCTCCATACTTATCAGCAATGTATCCTGAAATTAAAGCACCAAAAGATCTATCTGTATTTGATATTTTTGTATCTAATGTGATTGATGTGTTTTTATCTATTGCTTTTTTTGATTGCTTTAAAATTTTTCTTGCTAAGCTACCTTTATCCCATGGCTGATTCTTTTTTTCAGTACAGAAAAATGGTTCAGAAATGGATTCATCTTTATGTAAAAGATCGCTTAAATCTATTGATTTATATTGTTTATCTAGATCCTTAATCATTTCAAGATATTGGGTTTGCCCAATAATATCTTCAAATTTAGAGACGCCCATATTGCTTAAATGATGTCTTACATCTTCTGCAATATACTGAAAATAATTCATTACGCGTTCTTTTTCACCAACAAAATGATGATTAACTAAGTCATCTCTTTGTGTAGCAACTCCTGTAGCACAATTATTTAGGTGACAAATTCTTAAATATTTACATCCCATAGCAATCATTGGACCTGTTCCAAAACCAAAAGATTCGGCTCCAAGAATAGCTGCTTTAATAACATCAAGACCTGTTTTCATTCCACCGTCCGCTTGAAGACGAACTTTGTGCCTTAATCCACTATCCCTTAGACTTTGATGAGCTTCAGCAAGACCAAGCTCCCATGGAGACCCAGCATATCTTATTGATGTTAATGGACTGGCTCCAGTTCCACCGTCATGCCCAGATATGGTTATTAAATCTGCATAAGCCTTAGCAACTCCAGAAGCAATGGTTCCAACTCCCGGTTCAGAAACTAACTTAACAGAAACTAATGCCTTTGGATTAACTTCTTTAAGGTCATAAATTAACTGAGCTAAGTCTTCAATAGAATATATATCATGATGGGGTGGTGGTGAAATAAGAGTTACACCAGGAGTGGAGTATCTTAGTTTTGCTATCAGCTTATTTACTTTACCTCCTGGTAGTTGACCGCCCTCACCTGGTTTGGCCCCTTGTGCAATTTTAATTTGAAGAACTTCTGCATTTACCAAGTAATGAGGAGTAACACCAAATCTTCCTGAGGCAATTTGTTTAATTTTTGACATCTTTGATGTTCCATATCTCTCTACAGCTTCACCTCCTTCGCCTGAGTTTGAACGACCACCAAGAGAGTTCATTGCTTCAGCTAGTGTTTCGTGGGCTTTTGGTGATAATGCGCCTAAACTCATACCAGCAGAGTCAAATCTATTTAAGATTTTCTTTTGAGATTCAACTTTCTTTATATCGATTTTTGATTTTTGGGTATTGATTTCTAAAAGATCTCTTAACATTGCGGGAGGTCTTTTATCAACTAAATCTGCATAGTCTTGGTACACTTCATATGAACTAGATGCAACAGCTTCTTGAAGTTTTTTAACTATTTCAGGATTATAGGTATGATATTCTCCACCATGAATGTATTTTAAAAGGCCGCCAACACTTATATCAGCTAAGTTAGATCTTGCATATTCATTTAACGATCTAAGTTCGTGATCTAAGTTTTGTAACGTCTTACCTTTTACCCTGCTTTCTGTATTGGTGAAACATAAATTAACAACATCTTCATCCAAACCAACTATTTCAAAGAGTTGCGATCCTCTATAGCTGGATATGGTTGATATACCCATTTTTGAAATAATTTTTAATAGTCCTTTATTAACTCCCTTGCGATATCGAGAGCAATTTTCATGAGCGTCACCTTTTAGTTCGTTTCTATGAGTAAGATCAAGTATTGTTTGATATGCTAAAGTTGGATAAACAGCTGTTGCTCCAAAACCAATTAAACATGCTATTTGGTGAGTGTCTCTAGCAGAAGAAGTTGTAACTATAATATTTGCATCTGATCTTAAGCCAAGTTTAACTAAGTGTTGATGAACTGCACCAACAGCCAATAAGGCATTTATTGGTAAAAAACCTTTATCTGGCAAATCTTCAATTAAATGAATTATTGAAGATCCAGATTTAACAGCTTTTTCAACATCTTTTTGTAATTTTTTAATTGCAGATTTAAGGCTTGTACTTTCAGCAAAAACTAAATTGACTTCAGCTGAATTGAAATAAGGATTAGTTATAATTGAATTAAGTTTTCTATAAGACAATACTGGCGATGTTGTCACAAGTCTTTTTGCATGCTCTGGTGTCTCTTCATAAATATTTAATTCAGGCCCATAACATGTTTCCAAGGTCATGACAGCTGCTTCTCTTAAAGAATCAATCGGAGGATTAGTAACTTGAGCAAATTGCTGTCTAAAAAAATCATACAGTTGTCTATGCATTTTGCTCATTACTGCAAGAGCAGTATCATCACCCATGGAACCAGTACCTTCTTGAGACTCAACAGCTAGTGGTTTTATAACCGATGTTCGTTCTTCTTTAAACAATAAAAATAATTTTGTAGATTGAAGAAATTTAGATGATTCAAATTTTTTTAGGCCAGGACCTTCATAAGAATCCAATCTAGATTCAATATAAATGGCATTATCTTTTAACCATTTTCTATAAGGATATTTTTGTTTTAACTGATCATCAATAGAGCACTCATCAAATATTTTCCCTTTAGAGGTATCTATTGCAAGCATACCACCTGGTGCAACTCTTCCTTTTTGAACAATATTAGATTCATCAACAGGATTTACACCAGTTTCAGATGCAATTGTGATTATGTTATCTTTATCTAGCTGAAACCTTGCTGGCCTGAGTCCGTTTCTGTCAAGAACACACAATGCCCATTTTCCATCAGCCATTACAATTCCTGCTGGTCCGTCCCATGGCTCCATATGCATAGAGTTATATTCATGGAATCCTCTAACATCAGGATCCAAAGTTTGGATATTTTGCCATGCAGGAGGAAGCACCATTCTTATTGCTCTAAAAATGTCTACTCCTCCTTTTACTAAAAGCTCAATCATATTATCTAGCGATGAGGAATCAGAACCAGTTTCGTTTACAAGCTGCTTGAATTTTTGAATTTTTGGTATTAAAGGTGTTTTGAATTTTGAGGATCTAGCTTTTACCCAATTTCTATTTCCTCTAATGGCATTAATTTCACCATTATGTGCTAGTAATCTAAACGGTTGAGCTAGATGCCATCTTGGACTTGTATTAGTTGAAAACCTTTGATGAAAAACACACGTTGAAGCTCGAAAGCTTTCTTGATTAAGATCAGCATAAAATTCTTTAATAGCATTTGGCAACATTAAACCTTTATAAACTATTGTTTTTGATGACATGCTACATATGTATAATTTTTCGTCATCCATATATATCTCTTCAAGATATTTTCTTGCTTGTATTAAACCTGTTTCAAATACATCTTGATTAAAGTCTTTTTCAGTCGGTTTAATAAACAATTGAAAAATATTTGGCATGCAGCTGTATGCAATTTCACCTAGGATATTTTCATTTACTGGCACCTTGCGATAAGCTGCAAGAACTAAGTTTTCTGACTTAAGAATTTGTTTAATCTTAGGCAATAGCTTTGAAATATCTTGATTATAAAAAATTTGGCTGATGGCAAAATGCCTACCAATATCAATATTTTGTTCTTTTAGAACGCTATCAGAAAAAAATTTATGATCAATATCAAAAAGAAGGCCACATCCATCACCAGTTTTACCATCAGAGCCTACTCCACCCCTGTGGGTCATGCTAACTAAAGCATTGATGGAATTAGAAATAACTTTATGAGATTTTACGCCGTTAATATTTGCAATTAAGCCAAATCCACAGTTATCTTTAAATTCTTCTTTTTTTATTAATCCGGGCATATGTTTGAGTGTGTTATGTAAATTATATCACAAAATCATTTCATTTAATTATATAAAGTGTCATACTTTGTCATACACAGTACACAATTTAATATGAATAATAAAAATAAGCAATATAAGATTGAGAAAGGAGTTTTACTATTCACTCAACCAAGATCTCCATATTTTTATGGCAAGTTAAGAGTGAATGGTAAATACATTACAAAATCATTTGCTCCTGTCGAAGATTATGATGCTGCACTAGAAATGCTCTATAAGTGGAGAGAAGAAATATTTGGAGAAAATAAAAATAAATTCAATATTGGTTCTTCCTCCAATACCACAAACTTCAGGGATGAGTATTTATCTCAGGAAAAGCTTGATAACGATTTCCAGTTTCTTGAAGTTGGGAGATATGATCCTGCAAAAAAAACAGCTGAGGAAAGAAAGATTAGCTTTGTTGAAATTTATGGTGAGTATAATCAAGTTCAGGCCTCAAATCAGGCACACAGATGCTTAGATTGTGGTAATCCATATTGTGAATGGAAGTGCCCTGTTCATAATTTTATCCCTGACTGGTTAAAACTCGTTAATGAAGGAAATATTATTGAAGCAGCAGAGCTATGCCATTCAACTAATAGTTTACCTGAGGTTTGCGGGAGAGTGTGTCCACAAGATAGATTATGTGAGGGTGCCTGTACATTAAATGATGGTTTTGGGGCAGTTACAATTGGATCAACAGAAAAGTATATCACTGAAAAAGCATTTGAAATGGGATGGAAACCAGATATGTCTCATAGAAAATGGACTGATAAAAAAGTAGCAATAATTGGAGCTGGACCTGCAGGAATTGCATGTGCAGATGTTTTAACAAGATCAGGGGTTCATAGTCATGTTTATGATAAAAATGAAGAGATTGGCGGCCTACTTACATTTGGAATTCCTGAATTTAAATTAGAAAAATCTGTAGTTAAAAGAAGAAGAAAAATTCTTGAAGAAATGGGTGTTCAATTCAACCTTGGTAAAGAAATAGGAAACGATATTCCTTTCAAAAAAATATACGATAGTTACGATGCAGTATTTTTGGCTATGGGTACTTATACCTCTCTTCAAGGTGGTTTTAATGGAGAAAAATTACCTCAAGTATATAAAGCGATTGATTATTTAATTTCAAATACAAAAAATTTACTAGGATTGAAACAAAAAAAAGAAGATTATATCAATTTGAAAGGTAAAAACGTTATTGTTCTTGGTGGAGGTGATACAGCCATGGACTGCAATAGAACTGCAATCAGACAGGGAGCTAGCACTGTTAAATGTTTATATAGAAGAGATGAGTCGAATATGCCTGGTTCTAGGAGAGAGGTTCAAAATGCTAAAGAGGAAGGTGTTGAGTTTGAGTTTAATATTCAACCAATTGACATAGTCGGTGATGATAAGGTTGAGGGTGTCAAAATTGTAAAGACGCAATTAGGTGAGCCTGATCAAAATGGTAGAAGAGTACCAATACCAATACCAGATTCAGAAACTATATATGAAGCCGATGCAGTTGTAGTTGCATTCGGGTTCAGAGCAAGTCCCTCAGATTGGTTTGGTGACTTTGATATCAATACACAAAAAAATGGACTTGTCATAGCTGAAGAACATCAAGAATACAAATTTCAAACATCAAATAAAAAGATTTTCTCCGGTGGAGATATGGTCAGAGGATCTGATTTAGTCGTCACAGCTATCTGGGAAGGACGTGAGGCAGCAAAAAGTATAATAGAATATGTTTCATGAAAACTTCAGATTCAATTTTTTTGAGAGCTCTCAATAAAGAATCTCTAAAAATACCTCCAATTTGGTACATGAGGCAGGCAGGCAGATATATGTCTGAATACAGAGCTGTTAGAAGAAAATTCAAAAATTTCTTAGACATGTGTAAAAATCCAGAGGTATGTTGTGAACTCGCACTTCAACCAATAAATGCATTCAATTTAGATGCATCAATTCTATTCTCTGACATATTAACAATACCAGATGCTTTTGGTTTAGGAGTAGAATTTTTAGAAGGCGAAGGACCGGTATTTAATAATCCAATTAAAACATCAAAAGATATAACCAATCTTCCTGAGTTTAATCCTGAAGATTTGTCCTATGTTTACAAAGCTGTATCTAATATTAAAAGCGCTCTTCCATCAAATATCCCTCTTATAGGATTTTGCGGAAGTCCATGGACTTTGGCAGCGTATTCAATAGAAGGTAAATCCTCTAAAGACTTTAATTACACTAAAAATTTTATACAGCAAAACAAAGATAGCGCTCATCTTTTTTTAGAAAAGTTAACAAATGCT
>Ga0255773_10001728_pt1 | contig 21463 bp, 27 predicted proteins | sample 011ome_17_FD_179971 | JGI IMG/M metagenome (GOLD analysis project Ga0255773, IMG submission 179971) | Coastal salt marsh microbial communities from the Groves Creek Marsh, Skidaway Island, Georgia - 011502XT metaG (version 2) | ecosystem: Environmental > Aquatic > Marine > Intertidal zone >...
TTCATCAGAATCATAAGCAAATGATTCTCCAGCACGGAATACGTGATTTGTACCTCTAGTTACAGTAGCTTCATTTCGCTTCATAGCATAATAAGTCTTTCCTTCACCCCAAAGCTCAATTCTGGTTTGTAGGTAAATGAAGTCTTGTAATGCACTTCCAGAAAGAGGGTTTACAACTGCAGCAGCATCTGGAATTCTACTATTTAATAAATTAATCATAGTCGCTTTTGCATCTGCATCGTTTCCAAGACGAGCTGCACATTCTGCACTTAACAAGTGGAACTCATCAGAACGCATAAATATTAAATCGGTAGTAATAATGTACTGGTTAAATATCTGCCTTGCAGGATCAAAGAACTTATTATTTGGTTGTAAAGATTCTCCAACTGTTCCAGTTACAGCATTAAATTGACCTTTTCTCACATCATCGCTTGCAATTTGAGCGTATAATGCATCATCCATAGATTTTCTATCCCCAGCAGCTTGATAACTGTAAGTATATACATCCATTTGTCCCCACCAATCAATTAATTGATGTCCAAGATCTTCAGTTAAATCGAAGCCCCAAATCCAAGAAGGAGTGTTAACATTGTTAAATCCAGACCCTGCACCAGGGAAACAAAGTTGACCATTAGTTGTGACAGGGTATCCTGCAGCAATTACAGCATCAGCCATTGTTTTTGCATCAGCCCAGTTCCCCATACCAGCATAAACATACGCTAATAAACCTTGTGCTACTGTTTTATCAATTTTACTTTTATCAGGTCGAACATATCCGTCTAATAAAGAAATTGCATCAGTCAAGTCGCTGATAATCAAATCATAAATTTGAGATGCAGGAACTTTAGCAGTATTAATTGTTTCTCCGTCATAATATGGAAGAATAGGTTGTGATGGGTCGTACTTCTTTTGGAATAACTGAGCTAAGTACCAATAAGCATAAGCTCTAGAAGCTTTTGCTTGACCTAATACTTTTCGACCACCATCAGTAGTTGGTTGTGCATTGTTTCCACCAGAAGTTTGGATAACATTATTGGCAAGACTTACAATTCTGTAATAATATTCCCAAATAATTTTATTTTCTTCTCGTGTAAAGTCAACAGTACAAACCAAGTTTGCAGAGGCATTATACCATCCGTATGCACTTGCAGATAATGCCATATCTCCTGAGACAATGTCAGACCAAATGTCAACACCTTTTTGACCAAAGTCATAATGTCTACTTCCAGTAACACCGAAATCTTGAATCATGAAACTTGCGATTCCCTCCAAAGTTCCCTCTACAAGAGCTGGGTTTACATCAGAGTAATTAGAAAGATCTTCAGCAGTAAGATTATTTGTGTTTCTTTCAGGATCTAAAAATTCTTTAGAACACCCCACTAGTACAAGCGAGGATACTAAAATCGAATAAATTAAATTTCTTTTCATGTTTTATTTTTTAAAATTGAACTTTTGTACCAAGACTAAAAGTTGTCATTGGCATATATATACCAGAATTTGAAGAACTAATTAAGGTTGTTGGATTTAAACCTTTTCTAGCACTCAACATCATTAAATTATCACCTGACACAAAGAAACTAACTTTTGAAAGATTTGCTCTACTAGCTGTATTTTCTGGTAAAGTATAACCAATTCTTAAGTTGTTTAGTGAAAGGAAATCTGCTTTAGTAAGAAAACGTGTAGAAGTCAAACTATGCTGAGTATCGGTAAAATATCCAGCACTCATTCTTGGAACATTAGTTATATCACCAGGTTGCTTCCATGCTTGTCTTACATCGGTGTGGAAGTTATCACTTCCAATTAGGTTTCTGTTGTTCATAAGAACACGGTATCCACTATCAAATACATATCCACCTATGCTGTAGCTAAATTGAGCGGAGATGTCAAAGTTTTTGTATTCAGCATTTAATCTGAAACCACCTCTTACTTTAGGAATAGCTGACTTACCAACATACTTCTGAGTAGCATCAGTGTAATCTTCAGTTGTTGTTCTTTTTACATTAGCATTTGGATTTTCATCTAAATATAAAGTCATACTAGCAATTTGTGAATCACCAGTGTTGAACACACCATCGCCGTTGATATCATCATAATAAAGATTCCACATTGCAGCTCCAGTTGCCGGATTTACACCTGCCCATTCTCTCATGTACCAGTCATATAAAGATTTACCTTTTGAGTAACGTCCATCCAATACTTTTGGTTCTCCAGTAAAATAATCCGCTGGCATTTCAGTAATCTCATTATCGAACATTTCTCCATTTATGTTAAATGACATTTTGAAATCTTCTTTATCAAATACTTTAACTGTAGCATTAAATTCGAAACCACTGTTTCTTAAAACACCATCATTATACTGGATAAATTGAGATCCACTTGATCCTGGAAGCGTTTGTGTAAAGAATAGGTTTTTTGTGTCGTTCACATAATAATCTAAGTCTAATGCTAATCTATCATTGAAAAGAGATGATTCAATACCAAACTGAGTTGAAGTTTTAACCTCCCAAGTTAAATCAGGATTAGCAAGGGTAGAACTCTGTGTAAATGAATACGATCCATCTGGTGTTTGGTTAATACCATAGATTTGCCATCCGTAACGTACATTTGTTCCTTGATCTCCAATTAGACCATAACTTGCTTTAAGTTTTAAATAATCTACAAAACTTTCAGATGGGAAAAAATCTTCTTTTGAAACAATCCATCCTAAACCAATAGAACCGAAAGTGTCCCACTTATTGTTTTTGAATCGAGAAGAACCATCTCGTCTTCCAGAAGCACTTAAGAAATATTTACCATCGTAGTTGTAGTTCAATTGTGCAAAATAACTATCTAAAGTCCAACCAGTAGAGTAAGAATTAGCTCTTCCGAAAGGAATAGTGTATTGAGCTAAATCAAATGTGTTTGGTAAGATTGCATTTTGAGCAGCTGCACTAATATTTGTGAATTTGTTTTCAGTTGATTCGTGAGCAACAAAAGCATCAACATTATGATTTCCATAAGATTTGTTGAATTTCAACATTTGAAGAAAGTTCTGATTGATGTTTGTGCTAATAGATTTTGAAAGGAATCCACTTCCTGCATTTGCACCATAATATGGGTTACCTCTGCTTGCGCCATCATAATTATTATATTGTCCGCTGTAACGAACATCAAAAGATAACCAATCAGTTAAATCAACACCAATATTGAAGTTCCCGAGCATAGTTAATGAACTTGTTTTATCAACATCATAAATTGCATCTGCAATACCATTTGTTGCATTCCAAGCTCTACGTCCATAATCATTACCATAATCATATTGATATCCTCCAAAAATAGGATCTTCAACCAATACACCGTTTTCATCTCTTAAGTAGATGTCATAAATCGCTGGTGTAGTATTGGTTAATGCAAAGATATTTCCTGATGAACCAGCAGAACCTTCAGAACTTGATGAGTTATTGTAAAGACCACCTGTAAAAGCTAGGTCTCCACCAACTCTTAACCAATCTTTAGGTGCGTGATCAATACTTAAACGAGTAGTGTATCGTGTATATTTTGAATTGATAGTATAGCCTTCATCTTCTAAATAACCAAAAGATGTAGCAAATTGAGTCATCTCGTTTCCACCACTAAACTGTAAGTTTGCTTCTTGTCTGTAGCCAGTTCCAAAAGCAGCATCAGCCCAACGTGTTGGAGAGTAACGACGTCCAATTCCAGAATTAAATTTTCCAGTAGATTGATTAATTAATTGGTCTCCGCTTACATCCCATATGTTATATACTGGATTGATTCCTTCTGCAGTTCCGTATAAGTTTGCACTTGCCCAAGCAGATGGGTTAGCTTCACCAAGTAGTGTTGCTTTATTTTTTAAAGCACTGTATGAAAGCTCGATATACTCTTCTGGAGATTCAATTACGTCATAGTTTGGTAAGAAAATCGTGTTGATACTTGTTCTTACATCTACATTAATTTGCGAAGTTCCAACCTTACCTTTTTTTGTTGTAATTACAATTACACCATTTGCCCCACGAGAACCGTAGATAGAAGTTGCCGCAGCATCTTTCAAAACAGTTAAACTTGCGATATCAGCAGGGTTAATTGCTGAAATATCACTAGCATATGGCGCACCATCTACAATGTAGAGTGGGCTACGGTTACCATTAACAGATCCAAAACCACGAATACGGATTGTTGCATCAGATCCTGGAGCACCAGAACCAGTAACTACGTTTACACCGGCAACCTCACCTCTAAGCGCTTGAGAAACGTTGCCCATAGCCTTAGCTTCAATGTTTTCGGTTTCAATTTTTGTTGCAGTACCTGTAAATGCCTCTTTACTTGTGGAGTTGTATCCAACAACAACAACTTCTTCTAAAGCGTTGTCTTGTTGCATTGAAACATTAATTGTATTGCTTGCTCCAACAGCTTGTGATTGTGTAGAATATCCTACGTAGCTAAACAAAAGAACATCACCTTGGTTTGCTTGAATAGAATAATTACCATCAAAATCTGTTGAAACTCCAGTCGTTGTTCCTTCAACAACTACAGTTGCACCAGGGAGGGGCAATCCGTTTTCGTCAGAAACAGTACCAGAAACATTTTGGTTTTGTGCAAAAGAGATTTGCACTACCAACGCCAATAATAGCGTTAGTATTACACTAAACTTTGTTTTCATTTTTGTTAATTATTTGAATTAGTCTTCACAAAAGAAACGATAAAAACTCAAATAACCAACTTTTGTTTCAAAAAAAATGAAAATAATTAAACATTTAATACCCTATATATGTGCATTATTGGTTTAATGTTAATGTTTGTTGTCTGTTTATTGAACAATACATATAAAAATCATTATTTAATTAGCGAATTGGGAATCAATTACTTAGCTGATTCCCTTTATGTAAAAACAAAAAAAAACCACCCAATCGGGTGGTTTTTTTTGTGAAAATTCCTTAACTTAAAAGAGACTTGCTGCTTTTAGTTTGGACAGGTTGATGGAACAGAAATTGTCCCTGCTGATGCTGACGGTGCTGATACATTTGCAATTACATTGCCATTTGGGTCAGTAATTTGAAATGAGACTTCCTCATCCCAATGCCAAAAGCATCAGAATCATCGTAAATTTGGGTTTCATATGATTTAATTTTAATTAGTTCCGCTAATCTCTTAAATAAAAGTTAACACAATTTAAGAGCACGTTAATTTTTAACATAATTTTAACAATTGTTTAATCTTTTTAGAGGCTTTGAAACTAAAACGTAGTGGTCAAGCTCAAATGCACCTTTGAATTCGAGAGAATAAAGGGTAAATTTTTTGTTTTACCATTGGCATAATTAAAGCGCAAAAGACCCGCATTGGTTTGCAATCCAAATCCAAACCCAAATCCAAAAAGTTGCTCTTCCTTAAGCTGCAGGTCTTGCATATAACCTGCATCTATAATGGTATGTAAAAATAGTGAGGGCGCAACACGATAGCGGTATTCCGTACACAGTATGCCAACGCGAGAAGCAAACAAACTGTTTTCTTCAAAACCACGAATGGAATTGATGCCGCCAAATCGTATTAACTCATTAAACAGGTATTCATCAGAATCTAATGCTTCAAGATGAAATTTAAGAAAAATACTGTTTTTAGGATTTAAGCGGAAGGTGTGAAACCCTTTTAGTTGCAGTTGGCGCTGTTGTATAGCCGTTGTTGTTTTACGTTTTCCAAGTCCTGCAGAAAGCTCAATTTGAGAAGAAATTGGAAAAAGAGCATCGTTTTTTTGACGTTTAATGTATTGATAAGTTAGGCCATAAAACTGGCTTTTATAATCTTCATTCAGCGTTGTCGATGGTTCTGAAAGCACATTGGATTGTAGGTTGCGCAGTGAGACACCTATTTGTTGTTTGTCGTTCAGTTGATAAAACAATTTTAGACCTTGCTGTGCAGTTGTAAAGGTACTGTCTTTTTTAAAAATATTTAGATTAAGGGTGGCACCCACAGGGCTACTCAACAAATAGGGGAGTTGCAATAAAACATCAAAAGTTTTTTGTTCATTTTCATCACTTTTGTAGTTGAGTTTGAATGATTCTCCAAAGTTGAGGTTGTTGTTAAGGGTTAAGTCAAGATAACCATCAAATTCAATAGTGCCAGTGTCTTCATTTGATCCAAATCCCAAAAATCCATCAAAACGATTGCTTTTTATTTTTTCTAAATAGAGATAAACACTTGTGGTATCTGTTGTAAAAAGGACTTCTGCTGGTCTTTTTTGCTGCACAAAAGGCAATTGCTCCAAAAGTTCCATTTGACGTTTTATTTTTTCTAAGCTAAAAGGGCTTTGGGTTTTGATGCCCAAAAAATGTTTGATGTAACTTCTTGGAAATTTAGCATAGCCCAAAATTTTGATATCTTGAAGTATCCGTTTTTTACCTTTGGTTATCTTTATATTAGCACGTAAAGATGTTTTATTTTTTGGTTGGATATTAACCAATCGAACGGTAGCAAAAGCATAACTTTCATCAGAAAGTAGTTTGGATATTTTTTCTAAAGTAATTTCTAGGACTTCTATTGGAACACGAACAAAGTAAAGGTCGTTTTGCGTTTCTTTTTGGACATCAAATCCTAATGGTTTAAAATAGTTGGTATTCTCGTATATATCAACATATTTAAACATGTTTCCCAATTCGATTTTTGTCGTAATATGGGTTTCTTTTTTTTCTGTTTTTAGAATGCGATTACTCACATAGCCCATATAATAAAGACGTTTTTGCAGAACATCAATTTCTTGTTCCAATGCTTGCATGGAATCAAAACGATTGTTGTAGCCTATGCTGTCCAAAACAACTTGGTTTTCTTCAATTTGAGTTTTGAATTTTAGGGTTAATTCTTGTGCATGAGTTTGCCAAAAGCAAAAGCCAAAAAGCACGATCCAAAGAAGGGATAACTGTTTGAAATTCAAGACCAATAGTTTGATATAAAACTAACGTAAAAATGTATAAAAAAGTATGCAAAGAAAAAAAAAGCAACAATATTAAAAAAATAAAGGTTATAGTGTTTGAATAATTGATTTTAATTTTTACCTTTGCACCCCTCTTAGAAGAGGATTGAAAAAATTATAGATATAATTTATGCCAACAATATCACAATTAGTAAGAAAAGGAAGAGCCAAATTAACTAAGAAGAGTAAATCGGCTGCTTTGGATTCTTGTCCACAACGACGTGGTGTGTGTACGCGTGTTTATACAACAACACCAAAAAAACCAAACTCAGCAATGCGTAAAGTTGCCAGGGTAAGGTTGACTAATGGTAATGAAGTTAACGCTTACATCCCAGGTGAAGGACATAACCTCCAAGAGCACTCGATAGTATTAGTTAGAGGTGGAAGGGTAAAAGATTTGCCAGGAGTTAGATACCACATTGTACGAGGCGCATTAGACACTGCAGGTGTAGAAGGCCGAACACAACGTCGTTCTAAGTATGGAGCAAAACGCCCAAAGAAGTAATTCAAACACTTTAAAAAGAAGACATGAGAAAAAGACAGGCGAAAAAAAGACCACTTTTACCAGATCCAAAATTTAATGATCAGCTTGTAACACGTTTTGTAAACATGATGATGTGGGATGGTAAAAAATCTGTAGCATTTAGAGTTTTTTATGATGCAATAGACATCGTAGAAGAGAAAAATACAGACGAAGAAACAACTGCTTTACAAATTTGGAAAGACGCTTTAACCAATGTGATGCCACACGTAGAAGTACGTAGCCGTCGTGTTGGAGGTGCTACATTCCAAATCCCAATGCAAATTCGTCCAGATAGAAAAATTTCTACAGCCATGAAATGGTTGATTAATTTTTCTAGAAAGAGAAACGAAAAATCAATGGCTCAAAAGCTTGCTGCAGAAATTCTTGCCGCTTCAAAAGAAGAAGGCGCTGCAGTCAAAAAGCGTGTAGATACACACAAAATGGCCGAAGCAAACAAAGCATTCTCACACTTTAGATTCTAATCAGAAATGGCAAGAGACTTAAAATATACAAGAAACATTGGTATTGCTGCGCACATTGATGCAGGAAAAACTACCACAACTGAGCGAATCTTATACTATACAGGAGTTTCTCATAAAATTGGTGAAGTACATGATGGTGCTGCAACAATGGACTGGATGGAACAAGAGCAGGAAAGAGGAATTACAATTACTTCTGCTGCAACAACTTGTACTTGGAACTTTCCAACAGAAAATGGTCAGCCAACAAATGAAACTAAAGGGTATCACTTTAATATTATAGACACACCAGGTCACGTTGATTTTACCGTTGAGGTAAACCGTTCATTACGTGTATTGGATGGTCTTGTCTTCCTATTTAGTGCTGTTGATGGTGTTGAGCCACAATCTGAAACAAACTGGAGACTTGCAGATAATTATAAAGTTCCACGTATTGGATTTGTCAATAAAATGGACCGTCAAGGATCAAACTTTCTTGGAGTTTGTCAGCAAGTCAAAGACATGTTGAAGTCAAATGCAGTGCCAATTGTATTAAATATTGGTGATGAAGCAGACTTCAAAGGGGTCATTGATCTAGTAAAAAACCGTGCGATTGTATGGCACGATGAAACTCAAGGGTCAACATTCGATATTATCGATATCCCTGAAGATATGAAAGAAGAAGCACGCAAGTACCGTGCACTCCTTATAGAGGAAGTGGCTACTTATGATGAAAATCTTCTTGAAAAATTTATGGAAGATGAGGATTCTATTACTGAAGACGAAGTGCATGCTGCACTAAGAGCTGCGGTTATGGATATGGCCATCATTCCAATGGTATGTGGTTCGGCATTCAAAAACAAAGGTGTTCAATTCCTTTTAGATGCGGTTTGTCGTTATTTGCCTTCTCCAACAGACAAAGAAGGTATTTTAGGTGTAAATCCAAACACTAACCAAGAAGAACTTAGAAAACCAGATGTAAAAGAGCCATTTGCAGCCTTAGCATTTAAGATTGCAACAGATCCATTTGTTGGACGCTTGGCATTCTTTAGAGCCTATTCAGGTCGTTTAGATGCAGGATCTTATATCCTAAATAACAGATCTGGAAAGAAAGAACGTATTTCTCGTATCTATCAAATGCATTCCAACAAACAAAATGCAATTGAATATATAGAGGCTGGAGATATTGGAGCAGCTGTAGGATTCAAGGATATTAAAACAGGAGACACCATGTCTGATGAAAAGCACCCAATTGTGCTAGAATCTATGGAGTTTCCAGATCCAGTAATCGGTATTGCTGTTGAACCAAAAACAAAAGCAGACGTTGATAAATTAGGAATGGCGCTTGGAAAACTTGCAGAAGAAGATCCAACGTTTACTGTTCGTACAGATGAGGCCTCTGGCCAAACAATCATCTCTGGAATGGGTGAGCTACACTTAGACATTATTGTTGATCGTTTAAGACGTGAATTTAAAGTGGAAGTGAATCAAGGTCAACCACAAGTAGAGTACAAAGAAGCGATTACTCAACGTGCAGAACACAGAGAAGTTTATAAAAAACAATCTGGTGGACGTGGTAAATTTGCCGATATTGTCTTTACACTAGAACCGGCTGAGGAAGGAAAAGTAGGCTTAGAATTTGTTTCTGAAATCAAAGGTGGTAATGTTCCAAAGGAATTTATTCCATCTGTAGAAAAAGGATTCAAAATGGCCATGCAAAACGGCCCATTGGCTGGATATGAAGTCGATGCAATGAAAGTTACACTTACTGACGGTTCTTACCATGATGTGGATTCAGATCAATTGTCTTTTGAGTTGGCTGCTAAGATAGGATTTAAAAATTCTGCAAAAGCTGCAAAAGCCGTTATTCTAGAACCTATTATGAAACTTGAGGTCATCACTCCTGAAGAAAACATGGGTGATATCGTTGGAGATCTTAACCGCCGTCGTGGACAGGTCAGTGACATGGGTGATAGAGCAGGAGCAAAAACTGTAAAAGCTACAGTACCACTTTCTGAAATGTTTGGATATGTAACTACCTTAAGAACATTATCTTCTGGTCGTGCAACATCAACAATGGAGTTTTCACACTATGCTGAAACCCCATCAAATATCTCAGAAGAAGTTATTAAAGAAGCAAAAGGCGTACAATCTTAAAAGTTTAGAACATGAGTCAAAAAATTAGAATAAAATTAAAGTCTTACGATTATAACTTGGTAGACAAGTCTGCAGATAAGATTGTGAAAACTGTAAAAAGTACAGGTGCTGTTGTAACTGGACCTATTCCATTGCCAACACACAAAAAACTATACACTGTATTGCGTTCTCCTCACGTTAATAAAAAGTCAAGAGAACAATTTCAGTTAAGTTCCTACAAAAGACTGCTAGATATCTATAGTTCATCATCAAAGACCATTGATGCTTTGATGAAACTAGAGCTGCCAAGCGGTGTAGAAGTAGAGATTAAAGTATAATTAATTTGCTGAGGTTTGTTAAGGAATCAAATTTAGATTTCGAAACAAGTTCAGAATAAATGTCCTAAGCTGCGTGCGAAGGAAAAACGGAAAAAATACATTTCAAGGGTTGAAACGTGTTTTGACCCTTAATTTTTGAAATAAAATAAATTAAAACAATAAATTAATAATTATGTCTGGGTTAATAGGAAAGAAAATCGGAATGACCAGCATCTTTGACGAGAACGGCAAAAACATGCCCTGTACTGTCATACAAGCCGGGCCATGCGTTGTTACCCAAGTCAGAACTGAAGAAAAGGATGGCTATGAAGCCATTCAATTAGGTTTCGATGACAAGACAGAAAAAAGTGCCACAAAAGCTCAAATTGGTCATGCCAAAAAAGCAGGTACAACTGTTAAGAAAAAAGTCGCGGAATTTTCAGGTTTTGATGAGGAGTACAAATTAGGTGATACCATCACTGTAGAGCACTTTGAAGAAGGTGAATTTGTAGATATCACAGGAACAAGTAAAGGAAAAGGATTCCAAGGGGTTGTAAAACGCCATGGTTTTGCAGGAGTTGGACAAGCGACACATGGTCAGCACAACCGACTTAGAGCTCCAGGATCTATTGGTGCAGCATCTTACCCTGCACGTGTTTTTAAAGGCATGAAAATGGCTGGACGAATGGGTACTGATACGGTAAAAGTTCAAAATTTAAGAGTTTTAAAAGTAGTAGCGGATCAAAACTTAATTGTAGTTAAGGGATGCGTTCCTGGTCATAAAAACGCTTACGTAAAGATTGAGAAATAATGAAAGTAGCAGTTTTAGACATCAACGGAAAAGACACAGGTAGAAAGGCAGACCTTTCTAACGAAGTGTTTGCTATAGAGCCCAACAATCATGCGGTATATCTGGACGTTAAGCAATATCTTGCTAATCAACGTCAGGGAACACACAAAGCTAAAGAACGCGGTGAAATTGTTGGAAGTACAAGAAAGATAAAGAAACAAAAAGGAACTGGTACTGCCAGAGCAGGTAGCATCAAGTCTGGAGTTTTTAAAGGTGGTGGACGTATTTTTGGTCCAAGACCAAGAAACTATGGTTTCAAGTTAAATAAAAACGTTAAGCGTTTAGCTAGAAAATCGGCATTAACGATTAAAGCCAACGAAAAAGCCATTACCGTTTTGGAAGACTTCAATTTTGAAGCACCAAAAACAAAAGCATTTACAGCAGTTTTAAAAGCCCTTAACCTCGATAGCAAAAAGTCTTTGTTTGTCTTGGGAGCGCCAAATAATAATGTATATTTGTCGTCGCGCAATTTTAAAGGCTCTGAAGTTGTAACTAGCTCAGAATTAAGCACTTATAAAATTCTAAATGCCAATCAAGTTGTGCTTTTAGAAAGTGCAATTGAAGGAATTGAATCGAATTTAAGTAAATAAGAACACCATGAGTATCTTAATTAAACCCATCATCACAGAAAAAGCGACACTAGACAGTGAGTTAAGAAACTGTTTTAGCTTTTTGGTGAATACAAAGGCAAACAAGGTAGAAATCAAAAAAGCAGTAGAAGCTGCTTACGGTGTTTCAGTAGCCAAAGTTCGAACAATAAATGTCCGTCCAGATCGAAAAACCAAATACACAAAAACGGGGATTCAACATGGTAAAACAAATGCCACAAAAAAGGCAATTGTACAACTGGAGGAAGGTGAAACAATTGATTTATACGCTAATATCTAATTAGAAATGTCAGTAAGAAAATTAAAACCGATTACACCGGGCCAGCGATTTAGAGTAGTTAATGGATTTGACGCCATTACTACTGACAAGCCGGAAAAAAGCCTTTTGGCTCCGAAAAAACGCTCAGGTGGTAGAAACAGTCAAGGAAAAATGACCATGCGCTACAAAGGTGGTGGTCATAAGAAAAGGTACCGTATCATTGACTTCAAAAGAAACAAAACTGGAATTCCAGCTGAAGTAAAGTCTATTGAATACGATCCAAACAGAACCGCATTTATTGCACTTCTTAACTATCAAGATGGTGAAAAGCGCTACATTATTGCTCAGAACGGCCTAAAAGTAGGTCAGAATCTAGTTTCTGGAACTGAAAATGTAGCTCCTGAAGTTGGTAATGCAATGCCATTGAGTCAAATTCCATTAGGAACAATTATATCTTGTATTGAACTTCGTCCAGGACAAGGTGCAGTAATTGCTCGAAGTGCTGGTGCGTTTGCTCAATTGATGGCAAGAGATGGTAAATTTGCCTCTGTTAAATTACCATCAGGAGAAACACGTTTGTTATTATTGGATTGTTATGCTACCATTGGTGTAGTTTCAAATTCAGATCATCAGCTGTTGGTTTCTGGTAAAGCAGGCCGTAGCCGTTGGTTAGGCAGACGACCAAGAACAAGACCAGTAGTAATGAATCCAGTAGATCACCCAATGGGAGGCGGTGAAGGAAAATCATCTGGAGGACATCCAAGATCAAGAAATGGTATTCCTGCAAAAGGTTATAGAACACGTTCTAAAACTAAAGCAAGTAATAAATATATTGTAGAACGTAGAAAGAAATAATAAGACATGGCAAGATCATTAAAAAAAGGACCTTACGTTCATTATAAATTAGAAAAGAAAGTTGCAGCTAATGTAGAGGCAAACAAAAAAACAGTGATAAAAACTTGGTCTAGAGCCAGTATGATTACACCAGATTTTGTTGGTCAAACTATTGCAGTACACAACGGTCGTCAATTTGTTCCTGTATACATTACAGAAAACATGGTAGGTCATAAGTTAGGAGAATTTTCGCCAACACGTTCTTTCCGAGGACACGTAGGTGCAAAAAATAAAGGTAAAAAATAAGAGCTATGGGAAGTCGTAAAAAACAAATGGCAGATGCTATTAAAGCAGAAAAAAAGCAAGTTGCTTTTGCAAAGCTTAATAACTGTCCTACGTCACCAAGAAAAATGCGTTTAGTCGCCGATCTTATTCGTGGAGAAAAAGTTGAAAGAGCACTCAATATTTTGAGATTCAGTCAAAAAGAAGCATCACGTCGATTAGAAAAGTTAGTTCTTTCTGCGGTAGCCAACTGGCAAGCCAAAAACGAAGATGCTGATATTGAGGCTGCAGATTTATTCATCAAAGAAATTAGAGTTGATGGCGGATCTATGCTAAAAAGATTAAGACCAGCCCCACAAGGACGTGCACACAGAATTAGAAAACGTTCCAATCACGTTACTGTTGTACTTGGAACAAAAAATAATAATACAGAAAGCAAATAACACATGGGACAGAAGACAAATCCAATAGGAAATCGCCTTGGAATTATCAGAGGATGGGAATCTAACTGGTATGGAGGAAACGATTATGGAGATAAACTTGCTGAAGATGATAAAATCAGAAAGTATATTTTCGTTCGTTTGGCAAAAGCTAGCGTTTCAAGAGTTATTATTGAAAGAACACTAAAGCTTGTAACTATCACAATTACTACAGCCCGTCCAGGGATTATTATTGGTAAAGGTGGACAAGAAGTAGACAAGTTAAAAGAAGAGCTGAGAAAACTTACGGGGAAAGATATTCAATTGAACATCTTTGAAATTAAACGTCCAGAGTTAGATGCATTTTTAGTGGCAACGAGCATTGCACGCCAAATTGAAAACCGTATTTCATACAAACGTGCTATTAAAATGGCAATTGCTGCCACAATGCGTATGAATGCAGAGGGAATCAAAGTCCAAATTAGTGGTCGTTTGAATGGTGCTGAAATGGCACGTAATGAGCACTATAAAGAAGGAAGAATTCCATTATCTACATTTAGAGCAGATATTGATTATGCTCTTGTAGAAGCACATACGACATATGGTCGTTTGGGCATCAAAGTATGGATTATGAAAGGTGAAGTATATGGAAAAAGAGAATTATCTCCACTAGTTGGTTTATCAAAAAAACAAGACCGTGGAGGCCGCTCAAATTCCAAAAGTCGCCGTAGAAAGTAATTTTTTAAATAAAAGAAAATGTTACAACCAAAAAGAACAAAATTCCGTAAAGTCCAGAAGGGACGTATGAAAGGAAACTCTGGAAGAGGACACCTTCTTTCTAGTGGAATGTTTGGGATAAAATCATTAGATTCAAATTTTTTGACTTCACGTCAAATTGAAGCCGCTCGTATTGCAGCTACACGTTACATGAAAAGAGAAGGTCAACTTTGGATTAAAATATTTCCAGACAAGCCTATCACCAAAAAGCCTCTGGAGGTACGTATGGGTAAAGGAAAAGGTGCCGTTGAATATTGGGCAGCTGTTGTAAAGCCAGGTCGAATTATATTCGAAGTAGGTGGAGTTCCTATCGAAATTGCAAAAGAAGCACTTCGTTTGGCTGCTCAAAAATTACCAGTTAAAACTAAATTTGTAATTGCCAGAGACTACGAGGCCTAATATATTGATATTATGAAACAATCTGAAATTAAAGAATTATCAACGGCTGAGTTACAAGAAAAACTTAGTGAAACTAAAAAAGCATATGCCGATTTAAAAATGACACATGCGATATCACCTCTAGAAAATCCAATCCAGTTGCGAAGCGTAAGACGTAGTGTAGCCCGATTGGCAACAGAGCTAACAAAAAGAGACGTACAATAATTGTATTTGTTGAGATGGAAAAAAGAAATTTAAGAAAAGAACGTATAGGGATTGTTACAAGTAACAAAATGATGAAATCAATTGTGGTTTCTGAAGTAAAGAAAGTAAAGCACCCTATGTATGGAAAGTTCGTACTTAAAACAAAAAAGTACGTAGCACACGACGAACAAAACGACTGCAATGAAGGCGATACTGTAAGGATCATGGAAACAAGACCTTTAAGTAAGTCTAAATGTTGGAGATTAGTAGAAATTATTGAAAGAGCTAAGTAATTATGGTACAACAAGAATCAAGATTAAAAGTAGCTGACAATACTGGAGCAAAAGAAGTCCTAACCATTCGTGTTTTGGGTGGAACAAAACGCAGATATGCCTCTTTGGGAGATAAAATTGTTGTTTCTGTAAAAGATGCAACGCCAAACGGTAACATCAAAAAAGGAGCGGTATCTACAGCAGTTGTTGTGCGTACAGTAAAAGAAGTACGTCGTCCAGACGGATCTTATATTAGATTTGACGACAATGCATGTGTCCTTCTAGATGCCAACGGCGAGATGAAAGGAACACGTGTGTTTGGACCAGTAGCAAGAGAACTACGTGATAAAAAATTCATGAAAATTGTTTCATTAGCACCAGAAGTGCTTTAATATAAAACAACAATGGGAAAGCTAAAGATAAAAACAGGAGATACAGTACGAGTGATTGCTGGAGACCACAAAGGTTCTGAAGGTAAAGTACTTACTGTTTTCATAGAAAAAAATAAAGCCATCGTAGAGGGTGTGAATATGATTAAAAAACATATGAAGCCAAGTGCACAAAATCCTCAAGGTGGTATTGTAGAAAAAGAAGCAGCGCTTCAAATTTCTAACCTATCCTTGATCAACTCTAAAGGCGAAACGACAAGAGTTGGATACAGAGTAGAGGACGGTAAGAAAGTACGCTATGCAAAAAAATCTAACGAAGTAATATAAGTGTTATGACGTATATTCCAAGATTGAAACAAGAGTATAAAGACAAAGTAATCTCTGCTCTTACAGAAGAATTCGGTTACAAAAATGTAATGCAAGTTCCAAAACTTCAAAAGATTGTTATCTCTAAAGGAGTTGGTGCTGCAGTAGCCGACAAGAAATTAATAGACCATGCTGTTGATGAAATCACAAAAATTTCTGGACAAAAAGCAGTGGCTACAATATCTAAAAAAGACGTTGCATCATTTAAGCTTCGTAAAGGAATGCCAATTGGTGCAAAAGTAACACTTAGAGGTGAGCGTATGTACGAATTTTTGGACCGTTTGGTTACTTCTGCGTTGCCACGTGTAAGAGATTTTAGCGGGATTAAAGCCAATGGTTTTGATGGGCGTGGAAACTACAACTTAGGTATTACAGAACAAATTATATTCCCAGAAATTGATATTGATAAAGTCAACAAAATTTCGGGTATGGACATTTCCTTTGTGACCTCTGCAGAGACCGATAAGGAAGCAAAATCATTATTAACAGAACTAGGGTTACCTTTTAAAAAGAATTAATCTATGGCAAAAGAATCAATGAAAGCCCGCGAGGTGAAACGTGCAAAAGCAGTTGCAAAATACGCTGAAAAGCGTAAAGCACTTAAAGAAGCAGGAGATTATGAAGGGTTGCAAAAATTACCAAAAAATGCCTCTCCAATTCGTACGCACAACCGTTGCAAATTGACGGGACGTCCAAAAGGATATATGCGTCAATTTGGTATCTCGAGAGTTATGTTTAGAGAAATGGCCAACAAAGGACTTATACCAGGGGTTAAAAAAGCCAGCTGGTAAAAATTAAATTAGAATTATAAATTGGTTTCAGGTTCTAAAAATAGAAAACCAAAACCGCAAATTAATAACTATGAATACAGATCCAATAGCGGATTATTTAACAAGAATTAGAAATGCAGTGCTTGCAAACCACAGAGTGGTAGAAATTCCTGCCTCTAATTTGAAAAAAGAAATCACTAAAATATTATTCGATCAAGGATATATTTTAAGTTACAAATTTGACGATTCAACAAGTCAAGGTACTATCAAAATTGCTTTGAAGTATACCAAAGACACCAAAGAATCTGTCATCAAGAAAATTCAACGAATCAGTAAACCTGGTTTACGTAAATATGCGAGTTCAAAAGAACTTCCTCGTATCCTCAATGGACTTGGAATTGCTATCGTTTCAACTTCTCATGGAGTGATGACAGGAAAGCAAGCCCAACGTGAAAATGTAGGTGGAGAAATTTTATGTTACGTTTACTAATTTTAAAGTATTAAGAAATGTCAAGAATAGGAAATAATCCAATTTCAGTTCCAGAAGGTGTAACCATCGACATTGCCGATAGCGCGATAACCGTTAAAGGAAAATTAGGTGAACTGACACAAGAGTACTCTGGAGTGAGCTTCAAGATTGAAGATAATACTCTAACTGTAGAGCGTGACTCAGAAAAGAAAGAACACAAAGCCAAGCACGGTTTGTACAGAGCATTGGTAAACAATATGATTCATGGAGTAACAACAGGTTGGTCCAAAGAATTAGAACTCGTAGGAGTAGGATACAGAGCTTCAAACCAAGGAAATAAGCTTGATATGGCACTTGGATTCTCACACAATATTATTTTAGATATTGCACCAGAAGTTAAAGTAGAAACTGTTTCGGAGAAAGGAAAAAACCCAATTATCAAACTAACTTCTTTTGATAAGCAACTTGTTGGACAAGTTGCTGCCAAAATTCGCGGATTTAGAAAACCTGAACCATACAAAGGAAAAGGAATCAAGTTCGTTGGTGAAGAAATAAGAAGAAAAGCAGGTAAATCAGCTTAATAAGAAAGATTATGGCACTAACAAAGAACGAAAGAAGACAACGTATAAAAAGCAGAATTAGAAAAACTGTCACTGGGACAAGTGCTCAGCCACGTTTAGCTGTTTTTAGAAGTAATAAAGAAATTTATGCTCAATTGATTAATGATGTTACTGGTGAGACAATTGCTGCTGCATCGTCAAGAGACAAAGATTTGAGTACTGCAAAAGGTACCAAAATAGAAGTTGCCACTTTGGTGGGGAAATCAATAGGAGAGAAAGCTCTAAAAGCAGGTGTTTCTAACATCACTTTTGATAGAGGTGGTTATTTATATCATGGAAGAGTTAAATCATTAGCAGAAGGCGCTAGAGAAGCCGGACTAAAATTTTAATAAGATATGTATCAAAAATACAAAAGTGCAGAACTAGTAAAACCAAGTGGTTTAGAATTGAAAGACCGATTGGTAGGTGTACAAAGAGTTACAAAAGTGACTAAAGGTGGTCGTGCTTTCGGATTCTCAGCAATTGTTGTTGTGGGAGATGAAGCCGGTGTTGTTGGTCATGGATTAGGAAAATCTAAAGATGTTGCAAGTGCTATCGCAAAAGCTGTAGAAGATGCTAAGAAAAACTTAGTACGTATACCGTTATTGAAAGGAACGTTGCCACATGAGCAAAAAGGAAAATATGGTGGAGCACGTGTAAACATTATCCCAGCAGCACCTGGTACAGGGGTTATTGCTGGAGGTGCTGTTCGTATTGTTTTGGAAGCCGTTGGTGTCCATGACGTACTATCAAAATCTCAAGGATCATCTAATCCACACAATGTTGTAAAAGCAACTTTTGATGCGTTATTACAATTAAGAGATGCCAAGAAAATTGCACGTGATCGTGGAATTTCTCTTGAAAAAGTGTTTAACGGATAATATTTAGACAGCATGGCTAAAATAAAAGTAACAAAACAGAAAAGTGCAATCAATCGTACAAAAAGACAAAAGCTTACATTAGAAGCACTTGGTCTAAATAAGATTGGTCAAACTGTAGAGCACGATGATACTCCAAATATTTTGGGGATGATCAATAAAGTAAAACATTTAGTTTCTGTAGAAGAAGCTTAAACATACAATACTACTGAAAATGAATTTAAGTAATTTAAAACCTGCAAAAGGTTCAGTTCAAAGTCCAGGCAAGCGCGTTGGTAGAGGTCAAGGGTCCGGTAAAGGTGGTACAGCCACAAGAGGACACAAAGGGGCAAAGTCACGTTCTGGATATTCAAGAAAAATTGGTTTTGAAGGAGGGCAAATGCCTCTTCAAAGACGTGTTCCTAAGTTTGGCTTCAAAAACATCAACAGAAAAGATTATCAAGGTATAAACCTAGACACACTTCAGAAATTAGTTGATGAAAAGAAAATCAAATCAGAATTGGATTTTAATACTATCGTAGAATTGCGTTTAGCAGGGAAAAATGAATTGGTAAAAATCTTAGGACGAGGCGAATTAAAAGCAAAGATAAAAGTCTCTGCACACAAGTTCACTGCAACAGCAAAAGCTGCCATTGAAGCTGCGGGTGGAGAAGTAGTAACATTATAATCCCCAACGAATGAAATTTATAGAGACACTTAAAAATGTATGGAAAATTACAGAACTTAAAGACAGAATCATTCTGACTTTAGGCCTGTTATTGGTATATCGTTTTGGGGCTCAAGTTGTTTTGCCAGGAATTGACGCCACTCAATTGGGGTCTTTGGCGTCTAATACTGACTCTGGGCTTCTAGGGCTTCTCAATGCATTTACAGGAGGAGCTTTTGCCAAAGCTTCAGTATTTGCTCTTGGTATTATGCCCTACATTTCAGCATCTATTGTGGTTCAACTTATGGGGATAGCAATTCCTTATTTGCAAAAACTTCAAAAAGAAGGTGCAAGTGGTCAAAAGAAAATCACACAAATTACGCGTTGGTTAACTATTGGTATTTGTTTGGTACAAGCACCAGCATATTTGGCCAGTTTACCTACTTTGATGGGTGGTACTCAAGCCTTTACACTTGGTCAAAGTGGAGTATTTTACTTTTCATCAGTAATCATTTTGGTAACAGGCTGTATTTTTGCAATGTGGCTCGGTGAGAAAATTACTGACAAAGGAGTTGGAAATGGTATATCTATCCTTATTATGGTAGGTATTATTGCAACTATGCCCTTATCTTTTGCTCAAGAATTTGATTCTGCAGTAAATCAATCTCAAGGAGGATTAATCAAAATATTGATTGAACTTGTTATTTGGTTTGCCATTATTCTTGCATCTGTAATGCTCGTCATGGCCGTTAGAAAAATTGCAGTTCAATATGCAAGACGTACAGCTTCAGGAAGTTATGAAAAAAACATAATGGGATCACGTCAGTATATTCCATTAAAGCTCAATGCCTCTGGAGTAATGCCAATTATTTTTGCACAAGCGATAATGTTTGTTCCAGGATTGATTGGTGGATTAGATATTTTGAAAGATTCAACAGTAGGCCAATGGTTAGTTGCTAATTTTGCAGGAAACAGCATGTTTGGACTTTGGTATAATATTGTTTTTGGATTATTGATTATTGTGTTTACCTATTTTTATACAGCAATCACAGTTCCAACAAACAAAATGGCTGATGATTTAAAAAGAAGTGGAGGGTTTATTCCGGGTATTCGACCAGGATCTGAAACCTCAGAATATTTAGACAAAATTATGTCTCAAATTACATTACCGGGTTCTATATTTTTAGCATTGATTGCGGTATTTCCTGCAATTATTGTACAAATTATGAATATTCAAGCGGGTTGGGCACTCTTTTTTGGAGGAACATCGCTTTTGATTATGGTAGGTGTTGCCATTGATACAATGCAGCAAGTCAATTCATATTTATTGAACAAGCATTATGATGGATTAATGAAAACTGGTAAAAACAGAAAATCTGTATAAAACAAACTATAATGGCAAAACAACCAGCAATAGAACAAGATGGATCAATTATCGAAGCATTATCAAATGCAATGTTTCGTGTTGAACTTGAAAATGGTCACATTGTGACTGCACATATCTCTGGGAAAATGCGTATGCATTACATAAAGTTATTGCCAGGAGATAAAGTAAAATTAGAAATGAGTCCTTACGATTTATCTAAGGCAAGAATAACTTACAGATACTAAAAACAAGTAAGATGAAAGTAAGAGCATCAATAAAGAAAAGAAGTGCCGATTGCAAAATCGTACGACGAAAAGGAAGACTTTACGTAATCAACAAAAAGAATCCTAGATTCAAACAAAGACAAGGTTAATTATGGCTAGAATTGCAGGGGTAGACATCCCAAAACAAAAAAGAGGAGTAATTTCATTGACATATATCTATGGAATTGGTAGAAGCCGTGCTAAAGAGATCTTAGCAGCAGCAAAAGTAGATGAAAGTACAAAAGTATCCGATTGGACTGATGAAGAAATTGGTAAAATTCGTGATGCAGTTGGAACATACACTATAGAAGGTGAATTGCGTTCAGAAACACAATTGAACATCAAGCGTCTTATGGACATTGGTTGTTACAGAGGAATCCGTCACAGATCTGGATTACCATTGCGTGGGCAACGTACAAAAAATAACTCTCGAACAAGAAAA
>Ga0255773_10001730_pt1 | contig 21444 bp, 36 predicted proteins | sample 011ome_17_FD_179971 | JGI IMG/M metagenome (GOLD analysis project Ga0255773, IMG submission 179971) | Coastal salt marsh microbial communities from the Groves Creek Marsh, Skidaway Island, Georgia - 011502XT metaG (version 2) | ecosystem: Environmental > Aquatic > Marine > Intertidal zone >...
CTACATCCGTCAACGACGGCATCAAAAAGTAGCGTAACCCTAGCCCCTAGATGAAAGTCTAGGGGTTTTTTTGACCCCGGCCCACTGACGGTGTGCCATTGGAGAATGTCTATGTACTTAAACGACACTTTAAATGATGCAATCAGTAAATCACTTAGCATAGTAATGGAGCACCTTCCTACTAGCGGAAATCCAGAATTTAAAACTTTCGTCCAAAAATTTTTATGCAATGAAGACAATAAAGATGATTGGGAAAATGTTGGATACGCATACTGTCAATCTTTATGGCAATTGGCTGAACTAGCTGAACACGGTGACTTTAGGTGGGTAGACGAAGCATGGACCGCTTCAGTGAACTACCACGAATGAAACCAACTTACGGTTACAAGCGAGTCATTGAATACGGAGCCGAGTGCCCGGTTTGCAGTTCACCTAACGGTGTAGATATAGAAGAAGACGATTACTTCGACTACATGTACTGCCGCAGTTGCAACACGACCGGAAGTAAATTGAAAAGAGAATCAACCTATGAAATCCGCGAAGCACCCTAACGATTGCAACCATCCCAAAGAATCATTTGCTGGAAAGTACATTGAAATCCCAGAAAAAGCCTATGACGTTTATTTTTACAAAAACGACGATGGTAAGTGGAGCAGCTGCTTGCGATACGGTAACGAGGGTCGTTATAGCACCATGACTATAGAACATCACATTAACGCAATATCAACAAGCCGTTCCCCTGTCCATGAAAGACACAAAACTGTTGCAGAAATGTTCATCAAATTCGCAAATAAAAATTTCAAGGAACTGACATGAGTGACCTAGTGTTTACCCCAACCTCTAACCTGCCGAACCTAGACAATAGCCTGCCGACCCTAGACCCTAGCCTTCGGGCACAGATACAGCTGCTCATACAACATGAGCTAGATGTACTGACCGAAAGCGAATGGTTCATTGAGTTCATTGACGAAAGAATCATGCAGGCATTTGACCTAACACAAGAAGATGACGATGAATAAGACAACCAGTTTGTTACTCGACATTGAAGCTAACCTCGATCGTTTGTTTTACCTCAACGACAAGATCGCGCTTGGAGAAGATTCAGTACAAGAGTTGGATGTAATTACTACCCAACTCTCGACCTTTTGTGAAGCCCTCGATGACTGCTGGGACACCCTGCAAGCCATACGAGATAACGAGAACTACGAAAACAGGAGGCTAGATGCCGACGCAGCAAGAGCTATTCGCTATGCCTAAAAGTATTAGTGGAGGTAATCAAATGGTAAACATCATCATCCAACCTTTCATGTCACGTATTGATGCAATGAAAGACAGAAACGAAGAAGCCTTTTATTACGACAAGCGACAGATTTGCGAAATGCTTAATGAAGCCTATTTCCTAGGCCGTAAGCATGAGCGCCAAGATTGGGAACAATCACCAGTTGCTATTGCAGAGAGCATAGCAGCTATCCCATAACCGACTGCCAGTAGAAATACTGATTGCAAACTGGCCTGATCCACCAGTAGTCGAAACGGATCAATCAACCAACCATAAACCAAGAGGGTTTTACTATGAGTGAGTATATCACTGTCAAAGTCATCCGCGTTCCGGGTGGCGTTCAAGAAGTAGCTATCGACGATGGCTCAACAGTTGCTGATGCACTTAATGCAGCCAGCATCACCCCCAATAGCAACGAAGCAATCAAGATCGGTGCGGAGTCTGTAACCCTAGACTCTCCTGTAACTGACGGCGACCGCGTTGTTATCGCACAGGGTGCCAAAGGTAACTAAATCAATGCGCCCTAGTCCCTAGGGCGTAGTTTTTTCTACGTAAGGATTGCTATGAGAGCCATACTAATTAATCCCTTTGAACGGGAAATCACAACTGTTATCCGTAGCGACGACTACAAAGATATTTACACCTACCTCAGCCGCCCAGATTTTCATGTAAACACATTCACGGTAGTTCACCTCGATGAGTTTAACGACATCTTTATCGACGATGAGGGACTTTATGTTGAAGACCAAGCGTTCTTTTCCATTGCAGGCACCCACTCCGAATTAGTGTTAGCCGGTATGGGACTCGTACTCGGTCACGACGGTCAAGGAGACACCATATCTTCAGACCTGATGATTGAAGAAGTACGTGCTGCTGTTACATGGAAGGAACCAACTGACCGACCCGAAATAAAATTCGAAATCTCAGGCTTTTAACTATGACTGCTCAACTATCAATTATCCGACATCAACCAATCTTTGACCCAAACACATATAACTATCTACCTATTCACATTATCGGCGCAGGTGCTACTGGCTCACGAGTGTTCATGTCACTCATCGAGCTTGGCCTCACTAACATAACCGTGTGGGACTTCGACAAAGTTGAATCACACAACCTAGCTAACCAAGCCTACACACACAACCATATTGGCTTGTCCAAAGTTCAAGCGCTCAAGCTCTTGTACCACAGCAAGACCGGCATGTTGCCACCACCAACCATGCACTTCAAAGAAGAGCGTGTCGTTGACCAACAGCTTGACGGTATCGTCTTTCTGCTCACTGACACCATGTCATCTCGCAAAGAGATTATGGAGCGTCAAGACAACAGTCAGCTGCTACGTGTGTTCGAGACTCGCATGGCATCAACTCACGGTAACGTATTTCATTTCAACCCACGCGCTACTGTTGAACGTGACGCTTGGTTTGCAACGCTCATTGACGATGATCAAGCAGAAGTATCTGCCTGCGGTTCACCTATATCTGTAGGTCCAACGGCATCGATCATCGCTAACCTCGTGGTATGGCAGTTCATGAACTATCTGCTCGATGACGGATGTACCTCACCACAAGTCGATTGCTTCTTCAAACCAACAATTATTTCCAGTAAGGATTCACTGTGAAAAAAACTAAGCCTCTCATAAAAGTAAAACCACAAGTTACTTACAAAGCAAAAGAAATATCGTCCAGCTCAATGCAGCCCACCGCCACTGAGCTGTACTCTTTTGCAACAGAACCACCTGAAGTACGTTATGTACCTTATGTCTATGACGTAATTCAGCACATTGTTTTAACCCAGCCACAAGAAATTGGCTGGTTAGGTCTCGTCGATAAGACTGATTACGGCTATCTGGTCACTGATATTTACATACCAGAACAAACCGTATCAGCTGCCGAGACCGACATCGATCAAGATGCTATGGCTGCACTAGCACTTGAGATCGATGATGCAGGGCTTGATCCATCCAAGCTCCTGTACTGGGGACATTCTCACGTTAACATGGCTGTCTCTCCCAGCCATCAAGACGAACAACAAATTGCCTCATTTGTTGAGAATAATCCCTACTTCATCCGGGGTATCTACAATAAAGAAGGTCAGGCAAAAGTCGATGTCTATGACAAAAAAGCGAACACAATTTATCAATGTGTTCGTGATCGTGTAGATACACCCGGACTTACAAAAGCAGATCTCAAGGATCTTAACGCCTTGACGAAAGCAAACGTAACCAAACGGGTTTATGCGCCTGCTCATCACTACTCAAAAACAGCGCGTAGCCCGTTCTTAACTGGCTTGCCCGGACTCTTTGATCCGCATGAAAACAAGCAATACATAGACAACTTAGCAGATCCGTTTTACGAAGGAGGTTATTTATGAATATCTACAAAGAAGTAATACTAAAAGACACCACGTTAGACGAGCTAAACCATCAGCACCAACGATTCACCACCAGACTAAACATCGCCCAATGTGAAATAGATGACAGTAACCAACAAATTACTAACGACGAAGTTTTACTGGAGCAGTTAGCCCATGACAACCAACTTCCAATCAAAACTTCTGAAGTCCTCCATGAAATTGAACTTCTATTAGGTACTGTTGAAGACCGACTTGAACGCTACACTAGAAACATAAGCGATACTGAAGAGTATATAAAAACCTACGAAGACAAGATCGCTAGACTTCAATATCAAATTAATGGGCATACGCCAAACGATATAACCCTAAATCAAGATCAATTAAAATCAGCCCTAGCTTCTGACTCTAGGATCAAAGAAGTACAGCTGCATGGGTATCATGACGCTTATGGAGAATTACCTAAGTTCCGTAGATTGTCGTTAAGAATGAACGGCGTTGTAGCAACACTAAGCAGACCTGATGAACGCACTCTAGATAGACTATTAGCACCAACAGACACTGTTTACGTCCCCCTTCCAAACCTAAGAGTACACATTCGGCGCAACAATGTTTCTATGCTCCCAATCAAAGGGCAAGGAAAGCAATTGTATGCCCGAGGTCTTACCTGCCATCCACACATTACCTCAGCTTCTGAAGGAACCCCGTGCTTAGGAGATTTTGGTGGCCCTATACACGAGTCCCTAGACAACCAAGATTTTCAAACAACCATTGCCTTAACAACGTTGTTCCTTGAAACAATTGATCCCCATGATGCTGCTGGCAGCATGTATTTTCCACTAATAAGAAAACAAATAAATGCGTGGTGCGATGCAAATAACACAAGTTACGCGGATCTTTACGATAAAACCAACATGCCTTCTTTATGGATTACCTACCCAGATGGATCATGTTTGCCCATAAATTTTACTCCGCCTTTAGGAAAGGCGGCTTGGGACGACATAGAACATAGCTCTGACTTTTATAAGCACGTAGTAGAACAGTGCAACTACTATCAACAAAACCCTGACAAACTCAAAGCCAACAACTTTATAGCACCAAACCAAGTAATAAAACTCCAAGGTTTTGAGTCAGATCCTACGTTCAATGAACTGTTTGCAGAGTGTGAACAAATGCAACTAGAGGAACCAGAAACCGCATGAGAGACAAATTCAATCTGTACATCTGCCTAACAGCTGTTGCCATTCTGTTCATCGCTATGATTGTACACGCGATCGAAGTTGCGTTTTACGCGGCTCTTGTTGGTGTGCTGTCGTTCCTAGCCATTCGCCTGTACATGAAAGCCCATAAGGCCAAGAAATGATCCGATACCTTATCCGCTTTTTAGCGACCTACCTAACACTCAAGGAAATCACAAACCATGTCCAAGATAACGATAGAGATCAACGACCAACATCTGGAGGAGATCAGGAACCTGATGGCTCAGATCCTAGACCGACTGGAGATAATCGTTGAACAATACGAGGAGGGTGAATGACTAAAAACGAGCTGTTCGACATCCTTTGGAAAGCAATAAAAGACACTGACGTGGACTTTCAATATATGGATGGATTCGATGACTTTTGTATAGAAGGTGAACTGTGCATCTGTTTCACAAATATTCAAGAGGATGAATAATGGCCGACTTACAAAAAATGCAAGCCCATGCAGACTACTTAATAGAAGTAATCGCCAAGCAAGGGCACCTAATAGATAACGTGTGGACACACACAACCCCGGACATATTGGCCGTCGCTTGCTTCTATCGAGACTATGAAATATCAGAAAGGAAAGAGTTATCAAATTTACATAGCGCCGTAACAGCATTAGAACGGCTTTACGAGCGCTGGCCTGATGGCGAAGTAGAAATAAAACTGACTATAAAAAAAGAAATGGTAAACGCATGAGCAATTTACTAATAATCCTCAACGCCTTAATCGACACTGCCGAACGCACTACAGAACTCGACAATGTTTACAGCGATAAATACAACACTTCAGTCAGCTGGAGCGAAGTCTACAAATTACAAAATCAATTAGAGGCAAGTCAATGATTACCGCAGGTATCATCGCAGCAGCTGGTCTGCTGTTCTTACTATTCAAGTTCGGCATACGCCGTGTGATTACCTATGACATCTTCTTCGATGTAGCAATCACAGCAACGCTCATGTTTACACTTGCAGGCACGTTCAGTGGCATGATGGCCGCACTTTTCGGCGGGTTAATCGTATCCGTCGTGCTATTCGTCATGAAACGCACTATGCGGCACGAACGGCTGTCCCTAGTCCGTGTATCCAAGTTCCCATACCGTAAATTCATGTGGATAGAGCAATGAAAACACTGTTACACGTTAACCAACATCACATCAAAGCCAACAACAAAGGTGCCAACCTCCCCGTACTAACCGTCAAAGACTACAAACAAAATCGCAAAGGCAATGAAGCGGTTATCAAGGATGGCAACGACATTGTTGCTCGCTTGGTTTATCGACCAGAGAAGCCACTGCCATGCGGTGCAAAAGTATGGATAGAAACAGAACTTCAAGTTGAGCTTATTTATTAGTGGAGGTAATATGAATTTAAAGGAAGTCATCAAAAACATTGCGTTAACCGATCAAGCCTTACGCAATGATTCTCTCGGCAGCGAGTTTCAGTCTTACACAGTGATGTGGGTCAAAACAAACATGCCCGAAGTCTACAAAGAACTCCAAAGCAACTTCGATCATATAAGGCCAGAAGTATATGCCGCACAACAATTTGACCCTACTGACCCTAGATTTTGAGACTTATTACGACACGAAATTCAGTCTAGGAAAAATGACTACAATGGAATACGTCGCCAGTGATCAGTTCAAGATCTGGGGCGTAGGTATCAAATTCGAAGACAATCCAACAGAGTGGTTCAGCGCAGAAGAACTTGATGTCCTAAACGACATCGACTGGGAGCAAACAGTGCTTCTTTGCCAAAACACTCTGTTCGACGGTTACATCTTGTATCAGAAGTTTGGTATACGCCCAGCGTACTACCTTGATACAGCAGCAATGGCTCGTGGGCTTAACCCTTCAGAGTCAGCCCGTTTAAAAGACATTGCTGTTCGTTACTTTCCTGAAGATGAAACCATGCGTAAAGGGGAAGAGCTTGTAAATGCGAAGGGTATTTACGATCTTCCCCCAGAGATCGAGGAGCAGATTGCAGGATACTGCATACAAGATGTCGAGCTTACCTATGCCATCTATAACAAAATGGAATTTCCAGAGTCAGAGTTAGACATCATTAATCTAACCACAGAGATGTTCTGCGTACCTAGACTTATGCTCGACCGAGATAGGGTCCACGAGTTTTTAGCTACAGAAAAAGCAAACACCGCTGCCAAACTACAAGCCTCTGGCTTAACCCGAGAGCTGCTAGCCAGCAATCAAAAGTTTGCAGCATGGATAGAGGAACAAGGATTACCTGTACCCACTAAAAAAAGCCCATCAACCGGAAAAGACATACCAGCCTTCAGCAAAAATGACGTTCAATGGAAAGCCTTCACACTTAAACATCCCGAATACAAACATATATTTGATGCCAGAGAAGTAGTTAAGTCACGCATTGCAGAAACCAGAGCCGAACGGTTCTTGTCCGCTGCTCACGATGACGGATCATTCTCAGTACCCCTACGATACTACGCCGCACATACTGGCCGGTTTGGTGGCACTGACAAGATCAACCTGCAAAACCTGCCACGTAAAAGCATACTTAGACGGGCGCTCCTAGCCCCTAAAGATTGCTATGTGTACGTAGCTGACTTGTCAAATATCGAATCACGAATGCTCGCGTGGTTTGCAGGCCAAGATGATTTATTAGAACAATATGCAACAGGCGAAGATATCTACTGCAACTTTGCATCTGGTATATACAACAAGCCCATCAACAAAAACGACCACCCTACCGAACGCTTCGTTGGTAAGACCGCAATACTAGGTCTTGGTTACAGTATGGGCGCACAGAAGTTTAAAGGCACACTAGCATCAGGAGCTGCTGGACCAACAGTCAACATCAGCTTTGATGAAGCACAGTCCGTAGTACACAACTATCGTTCTACCTACTCTGAAATCGACATGCTGTGGACTCGATGCAATCACTTCCTGCATGAGATGCATAATGCAAAGTTTCGGCAAGGTTCAGTGACAAACTTCTACGACACATACAAATGCGTAGGTATTCATCCTGATAGTATTAGCTTGCCTAATGGATTACACCTGCGCTACCCGAACCTAACTCCGCTCCAAGAAGGCGGGTTTAGATTCCAAGGTAAAAAAAGCTATGAATACACTTACGGAGGGAAACTTACCGAAAATATCATACAAGCACTTTCAAGGATCGTAATTACCGATGCCATGATCAGGATATCAAAGATTGAAGACCTTGACATTGTGCTAACAGTACATGACGAAATAATTTGCATAGGGCCAAAATCAGATGCAGATTCGAGATTTAGCGCTATAATAGATGCGATGTGCGTTCCCCCGGTGTGGGCTTCAAACCTACCCTTAGCAGCAGAAGGTGGTTACGATTTCTCGTATAGCAAATGACAAAATTAGTAATAACTAGAAAAGCAAACCAATCCATAAATCTGTACGACACAGACGGGGTTGAAGTAGCAGAAATAACAGTCCTCAAAATCGAGCGAAATCAGGTCCGTTTACTTTTCAACGCCCCGATTTCTACTAAAATCAATCGTGGAGAGAAAGATTCTGACAAAAAATCTGAATCTTTTGTTGATCTTTAGTATTAGCAAAGCTAATGTATGAGGACATGTAAGGAGGCAAGATGCAGATTACGTTTCTGGCAGCAGGAAACGGATTGCGTCTCAGTAAAACCTTCTCATCATCTGAAACAATTGCTTACCCTCTGGTAAAAGCCATGACAAGTTCTGACTATGATATGTCAGATCTAACGGAGCTTTACCCTCTAATAAAAGCAAAAGCAGCTGATGGCGAATGTTTACTGAAGGGCAATCTAAAACGTCCCATTATCGATGAAAGTAGAGCAGGTAAAACAGATCGAGCGAAATACAGTCAGTTCTTAATACTAGATGTAGATGGAATTAAATTACCGAGCTGGTTTTTTACTTCGCAGCTTACAAGCGCGGATGTTGAAAAAGCCGCAGCCCAAGTTGTTGCTCAACTACCGAGCTATTTACACAACGTCAGCTACATTGCTCACGCATCAAGTAGCTTTGGCGTTAAAACATCGTCCGTGTCTTTACACTTATTCTTCATGCTGTCGATACCAATGCCGCCAGCAACTATCAAGCTGTGGACAAAAGCTCTCAACTTTTCTAGTCCCGAGCTGACAGAAAATTTATCTCTGTCAGTCAATGGTCAGTCACTCAAGTACCCAATTGACCTTAGCGTTGCTGATAACTCACACACTTGTTTCATAGCACCCCCGGTATTTACCGATGTGCCAAACCCGTTTGAAGACAATGATCAACGCTTTGCATTGATCAACAAAAACTTAGCTACTTTTGATCTCGCAGCCAACATAGGAAACATCAATCCTCAGTTAGTGTTTGATCAAGAACAAGAAATAAAAAACACCTTGCGCGAACAGGCTGGCAACAATAAACGCCAAGCAAAAATCAAACAACTATCAATCAACAACCGCAATGAAGAAGTGTTGTTAAATCCAGACAGGATGCAGATCACCGTATCAGATGCCACCTCACTACCCTTCGTGCGCTGCAACATAAACGGTGGAGACTCCAATGCTTACTACTTTGATCTCAACGACCCGAGATGGATGTTTAACTTTAAAGGAGAACCTTTCTTCGAAATTGAAAAAGCAGATCCTGATTTCTTCGGATCGATCAGGGAACTATTTGCGAGCGAGTTGTCGGAAGGTAAAAAACCGAGTCGCCCAGTGGTATTCAGAGACTTTGATACCGACACCTTTTACTGCGGCATATTCGATCAAAACCAAAACCAATTTAATTCTGAGTATCCGCTTCGATCTATACAGAAGCAAAACATAGAAGATTTCTTGTTAAACCACGCGGCAGTAATGCCCGATATATTACCCGAGGGTAAACAACTATTTAACCCAACTGTTGATGCAAAACTTACTGATATCAGCGCTCGTCCATTATTTGTTAATACGTTTCGACAGTCGAGCCTGATGGCTAACACTCAAGAACTTGATGAACCCTATACCCTAGGCGATACACCCAAGATCCAAGCTGCTTGCCCTATGGTCCATACGCTTTTGTTACACATCCTTGGCGATGGGCATCAAGAGTTAGAACGCTTTATCAACTGGCTTGCTTTTATTTTCCAAACTCGCAACAAGTCTATGGCTGGATGGTGCCTTGGCGGTACACAAGGTACGGGTAAGCAAATCTTTTACACATTTGTATTAAAGCCGCTTTTTGGCGAACAGCATGTGCAGGTGCGAAAGCTACAAGACATCGAAGAAAACTTTAACGCTTACATGCGGGACGCTTTGTTCCTCATTGTTGATGAGTTTCATATGGCTTCATCAAATAGCAGCACGTTAAAGATGGCAGAAAAACTAAAGCATGAAATAACTGAACCAAACCTAACAATCCGAGCCATGCGTACAGATCAGATTTCACAGCCTTCTTATACTAACTTTTTGTTCCTCACGAACAGGCACGATGCAATCACTATGGAGCATGACGATAGACGGTACACCATAGCCCCTAGACAAGAGGAAAGTTTAGTTAGTAAATACCCTACTTTCCTCGACGACTTAGACAAGCTACAAAGCGAGCTACCGGCCTTTGCGAACATATTAAAAAACTGGAAGTTCAATCGCCGACTAGCTGAGTCTTCGATGAACAATGAAGCCAAAGGACTCATGCGTCAGAACTCAATGTCTGTCGTCGAAGAATTTATTACAGCGGTTAAGCAAGGCGACTTGTACTACTTCTTACCGATACTCGACATCGAAACTAACAACATTATGAACCCAAGCAGTATTAACGCTGCTAAAAAATACGTTAAGTCGTGGATTGCTGATAGCACAATACAGCCGACAACAGTTAACACAGCTACCTTAAATCTCATTTACTCAACGTTAACTGAAGAAAAAATCAGCATCGTTAAGTTCGGTAAAACTTTAAGCAAATTCGGATTACAGCAGAAACAAACAAAAATTAGTGGCGAGAATAGACGCGGCCATCAAGTGGAGTGGATGTTAAGCGACATTGATAGGCAGCAGCTTATTAACGATCACTTTAACGATTCCGAAAAAAACGCCTATGCTAATAACGTATAATTAGTTACACTAATGTTTTCAATCGATTAAATTATTATGCCTCTAACTCAAGACGAGCGCCCTGATATTGCCAAACTAGCTGTAAAACCCGACAAGCTAGGCGACGTTCCTACGTGGTCCTACTCAGCCTTAAAAGTATTCGAGGAGTGCCCATACCGCACTTACATCAGTAGAGTTAAAAAAGTCCGTGAGCCATCTGGTCCCGCTGCTGAACGTGGTACTGAAATCCACCAGCAAGCAGAGGACTTTGTAAACGGTAAACTCGGTGAACTTCCTGACACGCTCAAGAAATTCGAAGATGAGTTTCACGAACTTCGCACGTTATTCAACGATGCAAAAGTAGAGCTAGAAGGTGAGTGGGGATTTGATCTTGATTGGAATCCTGTAGGTTGGGTAGAGCGAGCAACTTGGGCACGTATCAAATTAGATGCTCTTGTACACGAAGATGAAACAAGCGCCAGAGTCATTGACTACAAGACTGGCAAGAAGTGGGGAAATGAAATCACCCACAGTCAGCAATGCTTACTCTATGCCATTGGAACTTTTTTTAGATACCCGCATTTGCAATTCGTTAAAACAGAACTGTGGTATCTCGACAAAAGCGAAACAACTATTAAAACATTTACCCGAGAACAGGCTATGAACTTTGCACCCGGCTTCTATAACAGGGCTATTGCAATGACTACCTGTACCGATTTTGCTCCAACCCCAAGTAAAAGCGCATGTAAATGGTGCTCGTTCCGTAAAGGTGACGCACCTGAATGCACTTGGGGAGTGGAGTAACACCATCTAACAGGCTAATCCTCCCCTTACATGCCTGCTTAGGACCGCCTTCCTACCTAGTCCCTCCAGTCTGGGTAGGAAGGTTTTTTTAACTTTAAAATAAGGAGAGCACGATGCTCGTTATCAAAAAAGATGTACCCATCCCGCCGCGAATCTATAACGCTAGATCTTCAAAATATGAAGCTCTAAAACATATGGATGTTATGGATTGTGTCTTTGCATCAAGCCAAAAAGACGCTAACAAAATCGGTTCAGCGATGAAAAAGTTTGGGTTTAAAGTGGCACAACGCAAAACCAAAGAAGACCAAGTTGGGGTCTGGCGTGTCGCGTGATTATGTACTACGAAAGAGACGGTACACTCATTGAGTATCGTCTCTTCACCAACCCACCAGAAGCTGCTTACTGGCAAACATACAAACTAAAAAAATCCGACATCAAACTTGTTAGTAAGTTTGATCGATCAACTGCGGCTGAAATCAAACAAGAAATCTTCGAGGATATATTAGCAAATGACATTAACACGACAGCACTTTCAACTCGTAGCCGACCTACTAAAAAACAACACTCGTCATCGAATGCGACACCCAGAATACGCGCTCATGTGCGAAGAAGTAGCCGATCAGCTTGAGCAGTTTAATGCAGCTTTTAATCGAAAAAGATTCATTAACGCTTGCCTGTAATTATTAGTGATGCTAATCTTATAAACCTTAAAAAAATCTGACTATGCTAAAACCATTTCAACACCAAACAACAACTACTGATTTCATACTTAACAACAAACACTGCCTTATCACTAGCGATCCCGGTACAGGTAAAACAAGAAGCGTTATTGATGCTTATGCTCAAAGACGCGCAGGACGAATGCTTGTCCTAGCCCCGCTTTCAATCCTTGAAGCCTCGTGGGGAGATGATCTCAGTAAGTTCCAATCGGACGTAAGCTACGTTGCAGCTTACGCAAAAAACCGTGCGGCTGCGTTTAATTCAGACGCTGCCATTGTGCTTACCAATCATGATGCAGTTAAGTGGATTGCTAAAAATCCACAAGTGCTGGAAGGGTTCGACACTCTCTGCATTGATGAATTTACCGCGTTCAAAAACAAAGATAGCCAGCGTAGTAAAGCCGCAGCCAAAATTGCAGAAAAGTTTGACTACCGCATAGCAATGTCAGGCACACCAAACTCAAACACAATCCTAGACATTTGGCATCCGACATTGCTCGTAGACGGCGGCGAGCGGTTAGGTAGACGCTTCTATGGATTCCGCAATGCAGTCTGCACAACACGATTCAATGGTTTTGCAAATGAATGGATCGATAAGCCAGATGCAGAACAAACCGTAGCTGCCGCATTGCACGATATCAACATCCGATACACCTTAGAAAACTGTATCGACATGCCCGAGCAAACCGTTTCAACAAGATACGTAACGCTCAGTCCAACCATCTACAAACAGTATTTGACCCTAGCCAATGAATCAGTGCTATCCACCAATAGCTCAGTGATCAGCGCGGTTCATGCAGGAGCTAAGATCAAAAAACTTCTTCAGTTATGCACTGGATGTGTCTATGACGGAGACGGAGTGCAAGTCGGTGTTCACGAGGAACGCTACCAACTTGTGCTCGACCTAATTAAAGAACGTTCGCATTCACTTGTTGCTTTCAATTGGCAGCACGAGCGTGACCACCTAACCGCCGAGTGTGCCAAGCAGAATATTAAATACGGAGTTATTGACGGCAGCACACCACCAGAAAAACGCAAAGATGTTGTAGATAGATTACAAGCCGGGCACTTACAGGTTGTGTTTGCTCACCCTCAGTCTGCGGGTCACGGCTTAACTATGACTAAAGCAACAACTGTTATCTGGTCATCTCCCAGTTACAACGCAGAGCATTACCAACAATTTAATCGACGTATCTACCGTGCTGGTCAAACCAAACGAACGGAAGTTATTCATATCGCAGCACGAGATACGTGGGAAGAAAACGTTTACGAAAAACTTCAATCAAAACTATCACGCATGGAAGACCTACTAACCATATTAAACACACTTCATCAACAACGGAAAACAGCATGAACTGGGAAGAAGAACATCAAAACCTTATGGCTATCAAACAAAAAATTTCAGACCTAAACGCCGACCTTAAAGAAAGCAAAGAAGCCCTCGAACATCAAGAGTACATCCTAATAAAAGCGATGGATGAAGTAGGTTTGACCAATATACGTACTGAGCATGGCAGCGTTTCTCGAAACACACGCACTGTTTATAACGTAACCGACTGGGACACATATATCGCGTACATGATCGCGGAAAATGATTTCTCCCTAGTCCAAAGAAGGCCCGGACAAAAATCTGTTGATGAACGCTTTAAAGAAGGCATAACAGTCCCCGGCGTCGAACCGTTCGAAATGGACGTACTCAACATAAGAAAAAACTAACCAACTAAAGGTAACTAAACTATGTCAAAACAAACTACAGCAGTCGCAGAACTTTCTACAACAGCCCATTTACCCGCTTATATGAACCAAGAAAGTTCACGCGGTAACGAAAATGTAGGAACGCAGGTTGCAATTCCACAAATTAAACAGCTGCAAAAAATGTCTCACGAGGTAGACAAATACAACCCGAAGTTTGTTGAGGGTGCCGAACCCGGTAACTTCTTCAACGTGCTTACCGGCCAGCTGTACACAAGCGACATTCATGTACTCAACCTCAACTTCTCACCCTACTTCCAAGTCAAAACCAAGTACGGCGTTAACCCTTCAAAGTACCTTGGTAAGTTCCGCAGCTTTGAGCAAGCAAATGCTTTACTCGAAGAGCAGGACGACGCAGACAAAGCGGACCTAGAAATTACGGATGGTCATACTCATCTGTTAGTGCTGCTTAACCCTGAGACTGGAGCAATTGAAGGAAACACCCCCGTCATATTTGACTTTGCTGGGTCTAAGTTACGTGTATCTACAAACTGGAATGCACAGATTGCCGCTAGTAGTGGCGACCGTTTCAGCAGCGTGTGGAAACTCGACTCTGTACAACAAGAAGGCAAGATGGGTACATTCCTCAATCTCAAGCTAACGAATGTCGGTTGGGCAAACGAGATTGCCTACCATTCTGCTGAGAAAATGTATGTTCAATATTCGAAATTCTAATATTGGAATGATGTGAACGAGCACAGCTTTATTAAGGCCGTGCATCGTTCACTGCCATCTGAAGTGTATCGCTGGAAGATCCACGATACTTATGCTGGTGGAGTGCCAGATGCTTTTTATGCTGGCCCCGCTGGTACGATCTTCATCGAGTATAAATACGTAAAAGAAGCACCAAAAAGAAAAACCACTAAAATAAAAAATACACTTTCAACCCTACAAAAATCGTGGCTAACGCAAATGGAGAGTTTTGGTCACGCAGTCGCAGCTGTTATAGGTGTTGGTAATAATGTTATAGTGCTAACAGAAAGTATCGTGTGGGAAAATGATATTCCACATGACTGGTACATAAACAACCTTGTCACACGAAATGATTTTGTTACGTGGCTATATAACATTGTCTATGAGGGCAAAAAACATGAGCGACCAAATCGTTCTTCAAAACCTAAAAAGGATATGGGAACAGAAAAAAAGAGAGCGCGGCATAACTCAGGTAACGGCAGCTAGAGATCTTGGTTGGACTCAAGGCGCTTTAAGTCAGTACCTAAACAACTTAACTGAGCTATCACCCGGCGCAATCATTAAAATGGCAAATTACTTAGAAGTAAGCGCTGCTGAGATTGATCCATCAATATACGAAGTTCTGCCGAAATTTGGAACAGTGCGTGTGCGACATAGAGACTTAGATGTTTCAACACTTAGAGACACAAAAAGGTGGTTTCACACGATAACTGCTGATCCAGATGTATTCGTAATAGACATAACTAAGGATGCCGAACTCATAGATAACTCACGGCTTCTCTTTGAAAACACTCAAATATTTTGTATGGACACAGCTAAAAAGCAGTCTCAAAAACAACCTGAAAAACCCGTTACCACCTATTCCGTTTTGTATCAAAAAAAGAAGTCTGAAAAAAAGCTCACGGTACAGCGCTTGCCTTACCAAGAATGGAAAGTTGTTGATACATCTAACTTTATTAGACATTACACAATAATTTCACTGCACTTAGTATAGGAACTGTAAATTATAGTATGGAGAAAACTTGACTATGGCTATTAGTAGCACTAAAGTAATTCACAGTGATGGTTCAACAGCAGACTACTACTTGCTACCTACCGACGCTGAACAGCTTCAAGACCTAATTAGTTACAAAGATATGAACGCTCAAATAGGGGAAATCTTCAGAGCGTGTTATCGATACGGTGAGGTGCAGCATTCAAAAAAACTGCGAGATGCAAAAAAAATAAAATTCTACGCTGAAGCAGAAATAAAAAGGCTAGAAATCCAAGATGGTGAGGCCATGCAATGAAAGAAACACTCGTAGCTGCTTACGGTCAATTTATGACTGTTGCTGATTTAGCGGAAGTATTAAGTGTTAGCAACCAAACGCTTTACAACAAATCAAGTGCTGGACAGCTCGAAGTCCCCCATTACAAAATGGGGAAAAAGCTGCTCTTTCCCACTCCAGCAGTAGCTGACTACATAAAGCTAAAACTTACTGAGTAGGCTCTCTGGTTTGAGGTGTGTATAACGCTTCAGCGTGTCCCAGCTTTTGTGCCCGGAAACGACACAGACCTCTGGGATTGATAGACCACGCTCTATCAACCTGCTTATCGCCTCATGCCGCAAATCATGAAACGTAATATCAGGACACCCTGCCTTTTCTGCTTTCTTAGCAAACTTGTCAGAAACAGAGGATGTGAGAGCTGGATAAGGGAAAACTTTGTGGGTCTTAGCCCAGCGCTTTTCACGTAGGAGCACCTCTCTCATGGCTGGTAACAGCGGTATTTCTTCATCGTTACCGATCTTATTCTCTGGATCTTTACGGTCTCTAATCAACACAATTTCACGATTAAAATCTATGTCAGACCATTCCAACTTGTGAATTTCTTCCTGCCGCATTGCTGTTTCAAGCGCAATTCTAATAATCGAATTTAACCAATCACCCGTCGTAACTTCGTACAGCGCCAACTCCTCCTCTTCGGTTATCCGCCGCACTCGCCTCTTTGATTTACCTACCGTACCTTTAGCTTTCAGCAGCTTCTTCATTTCCCGAACAGTATTGCCCCTAAACCCTAGACCATAGAGAACGTTCGCTGTATCTATCGCTTGAGACAAGTAGCTCAAGTCATCGCCCAGTGTCTTTGGACCAACTTTCCTCCGTCGTTTTTTTGCATAGGCGTTTAGGATCTTGGGGCTAAGGTCTACAACGCTAACGCCAACAAAATGTGGTTCTTTTTGCATTCTCTTGATGCAACTTATTTTACTCTTACCAATGGTGTGCCCCGGTCGTGCATCTAAGAGTTCATCGAGGTAGATCTGGAGGACTTGAGGAACAGTAATAGTCTGATCGTAGCCATCAGGATCAGTCCACTCTCCTTCGTTCATTAGAGACTCGGTGCGATAGACCCAGTGCTTCGCTTGAGTTTTGGTGGGGAAAGTTTGACGAACTGGAGGAAAACCTGTCTTGCGGATCTCGACATGCCATTTGCCGTTTGGAAGCTCCCTCATGGTAGCCATTTGCGTAATTCCTGCGTAATTTACGTTATACTAACAGAAATTAGTGTTTTAAAACAGTAACTTAGTAAAAATGACGGAGCGCATCCCTCTCTCTCCGCCAGTTACTTACCGTTGTTTACTAATCAATGACTTACAAGTGCTTTTCAGCGGTTTTACGCACCTAAATACGCACTCATATTTACCGTTGTTTACCGTTGTTTACTTTTCAATTGCGTAATTTACGCACTTTTTACGCAGTCTTTTTGGGTAGACCTACAAGGTTGTTGATCCGTCTTTCCTCTACCGTAATGTCCTCTTCAGGATCATCATCATCGGGGTAAAAGTCTACAGCTATTTCTGTCAGCGAAACAGTTATCAGCTGGTTAGGTTCTAGGTCTGTAATAGTTATTTTTGCCATTTAGTAACACCACATCATCTTAGAGGTTGTTCGTATATCCACATGTATGAATGTCTTAGAAACCCCGACCCCCGAAAAACCAAGTTTCAAAGCATTTTCTACAATAATGATGCGCTGATTCCCGCCATTAACAGCGATGTCGCAAGCAATCCCCATAGCATGTTGGCCCGGCCTTTTCTTCTTGGCCTCGATGCTATGACTAGGAGACCTATAACCAGACGTAATCCGAAAAGGAAACCCACATTCATCACGTAACGCATCGAGCGCTGTAACAAATTCTTCTTTGATACCATGTTCACCAGTCTCTTGGCATTTAAACTCATCGAGAGTGAAGTATTTGAAGTTCATTTCTTCCTCATACTCATTATTTTGTCTGCGCCTTTAATACCAAAGCTCGCTGACACTGCTAAAAAAAGCATGTATTGATACCAATCAGGAAGAAGATTGAGAGCCTCAAAACCCTCTTTGACCCTAGCTACTATCGCGCTGTCAGCTACTACTACGCTGTAGGCAACAGACAGTAATGGCAATGAAAGTAAAATGGTGAACCATTCATCCTTCCACGAGTGAGCAGAAGCATCTGCCATCTTCGATTCCCAATCGGCTTCATTTTGAATAACCGAAAGGCGAGCCTCATGCTTCGCTTGTTTCTCTTCGGCTTTGTTTTTTAGCCAGCCGCCAGCAAGATTTGCTACGGGGCCAATCAACGATTGCCACATCTTTAGTAGCCTTTCTTCTTGGGCTTCTTAGCGCCGACTTTCTTTCCGGGGGGCGCATTGACGTAACATTTTTTACCTTTGTGCATGGTGTGCTCCTGTTTAGGGTTTAGTGGGCCAAACAACATCTTCCATCGATGTAACATTGGCGTTCGTAGAGGGAACATCCCTCAAGGCTGAACGATATGTAGCCCATTCAGCTTTTTCTGAGTCAGTCAAAGGACTGTCGTTAAATTGAGTCCAGTCGCACCATGCCAATGTTCTATCTCTAATGGCTCTTAATTCCTCCATAACAGCGGCGTTTTTTTCAGCATCTGAAGGCTCGCTTTTTGCTGTTACTTCTCCATTGACAATTAACTGAGTAGCGTCGTCAGCATTGCCTTCTATAACCGTTTCGTTCTCACCCGCCTGTAGAAAGAAGTCAGATTCAGTACAAGTGCCGGTTCGCAATATGGCGCCGCTGGTGTCGTACACAATAAAGTTTTTCACTTCTTGGTCTCCAGCGCGAACAACGACCTATTGCTCATCTTGTAAGAGCCGTCTGTATTTGTGCATACCAGCGTAACTGTCGCGGACCCCACTGATGGAGTGAAGGAAATGTTTACCGCCTGCTGCTGTTTTCGTGCGTTAGCTTGTTGGGTATAACTCTGCGTCCAAAGCACCGTAGACCCGTATTTAATTTGTACTGTTCCGCCATAGTTTCCAGTGTTACCTGAGCCGTCTTGAGTCCAAGATGCAGCAACGAATGTAGGCGCTCCGGTGCTTGTCCATGTAACCGTCTGAGCAGTGGTGTTGTTGACTTCCCCAGTGCTGTAAGCACTTGTCGGGATAGTTACCGCCTGACCCTTAATCTGAAGTGTGTCCACCCCAAGGTCTTTAATTTGAACTTGACCGCTAGCGTTAGCGGTTATGGTTGCTCCGTCCAAGTTTATGCGGCTGGTATTTAGAACCCCTGAAGTGAGGACATTGGCATTCAATTCGTTGACTTGAAGCGTTGGAACGCCGTTAACGACCACAGATGTAATTGAAGAGCCATCAATATTGAGCTTGCTAGCGTCAATTGCATTAGCTGTAATCAAATTGGCAACATCTAGTTCTCCTGTAGTAATTGTGTCGGCGTTTACGGAGCCTATTTGAGCAGCTGTAATTGTGGCGGCTTTTATAAACGCCGCATCCATATAAACACCGGCTGGAACCGCAATGCCATTAATAGTCGTAGCGGTAGCTTGAACAGTAAAGGGCGTTACAGCAGCAGATGTATCATTACCACCGCGCATAATGGCAAAGCGATCAGCGTTTACGTAGAACTCACTAGTGTTGTTGCCAGAGCTTGTGGTCGTGTTTGCCAAGCCAAAACCTGCAACCGCCCCGTTAGCATCAACCTTAACGGTGTATTGTCCTTCAAGAGTGCCTAGCGAAGAGGCGTTTGCAGTGAACTGCTGTTCAACGGTCACGCCGGTGCCGCCTGCATTGTCTAATCTGGCTGTCAGCCCGTTTACTGTGCTCGCTGCCGCTGTAGCAGAACCATCTGCTGCTGAAGCGGAATTAGCAGAATTAGCAGCAAATGTAGACGCCTCGCCTGCCTTAGTGGTTGCAATACCCGCCTGTGCTGACGCGGTACTAGCAGACTGCCCAGCAGCCCCTGAGCTTGCGGACGCCGCGTTTGCGCTAACCAGAGCAGCCGCTGCTGAGTTCACAGCCCCTGCTTGACCCGCTACGGCGGCGAGCCGCGAGACTTCAGAAGCGTCAGCGCTTGACGACGCCTCATCAGCTTTTGTTGAGGCTGTGCCTGCTGAATCAGAAGCGGCGGTAGCGGAGTTGCCAGCAGCTGTTGCGGAACCGGACGCCAATCCAGCTTGCTGCGAGGCTGTACTTGCGGAGCCAGCCGCGGTGCTTGCAGAATTCACAGCTTGGTTTTTATAGGTCAATGCATCTGCTTCAGCCGTCTCAGCTGCCAGTTTTGCTGTATTTGCTGCAGAAGCACTTTGTCCAGCTGCCGACTCTGAAGCAGATGCTGTTGCTGCGCTAGCCGCTGAAGCAGCCGCTGAAGCGTCAGACCCCGTTCTAGCGGCTTCTGCCGCTACCTTTGCAGCGGTGCTGGCTGTAGAAGCAGCCTCTGCGTCTGTGACATAACCACTAGCATTTGCCTCGCTGGTTGCCGCTGCGCCAGCTGATGCTCCAGCCGCGCTAGCTGCATTAGCTGCTGTAGTAGCAGAAGAAGAGGCGTTTGATGCCGATCCAGCAGCGCTATTAGCACTGCTTACCGAGTTGGTCTCCGCAGTTTCTGCGCCTGACTGTGCCGTTTCTGCTGCAAGTTTTGCCGTGTTAGCCGCCGACGCTCCTGTCCCAGCATTTGTGGCGTAAGTATTAGCATTGCTTTCGGATGTTGCTGCTGCTGTAGCGCTGTTGCCAGAGGCAGTTGCAGAATTAGCTGCCGCTGTAGCTGAGGTGCCAGCCGATGATGCAGACCCTGCAGCACCGGTAGCAGAATTTGACGAGGCTGTTTCGGAAGTTTGTGCGCCTGACCTAGCCGTTTCGGCAGACGTCTTCGCAATTACGGCATCATCTTCTGCCGTTTCAGCATTACTTTGAGCTAACAAAGCTGCAGTTTTAGCTGCGACAGCTGCTGTTTCTGCCCCTAACGCAGCTGTTTTAGCCGCAATAGCTGCGCTTTCACTGGCTGCTGCCGCAGCCGCACTCGTTGCCGCAGCGGCGGTAGAACCGAAGGTTGTCTCAAGGTCAGCAATGTCTTCTTCGAAGCCGTCTAGCTTAGAAGTAAGAGCTTGGGCTAACGCGGACTCGGTAATAGCCCCATTAAGCACATCTAATAATAGGACTACATCAACCGCTGTTGCTCCCAGAGTACCGCTTGTAGAGTTAAAAAACCCGAATACTCCATCTTGGCTAACATGCCTAATCCAGTAGTAG
>Ga0255773_10001736_pt1 | contig 21378 bp, 20 predicted proteins | sample 011ome_17_FD_179971 | JGI IMG/M metagenome (GOLD analysis project Ga0255773, IMG submission 179971) | Coastal salt marsh microbial communities from the Groves Creek Marsh, Skidaway Island, Georgia - 011502XT metaG (version 2) | ecosystem: Environmental > Aquatic > Marine > Intertidal zone >...
GCGTAGAAAACAGTTTTTACGTATGGTCGGAGAGGGCAATATAGCGGTGATTGCTAGCGCTAATATTGTGCATAGAAACAGTGATGTCGAATACCCGTTCCGGCAAGACAGTGATTTTTTCTATTTAAGCGGTTTTGATGAACCCGACGCGGTGCAAGTGTTTGTTCCTGGGCGCAAACAAGGGGAGTACCTGCTATTTTGTCGAGAGTTCGATAAAACAACGGCCTTATGGGTTGGGGGGAATGCAGGCCTTGAAGGGGCCATGAGTGACTATAATGCCGATGATGCGTTTTCGATGGACGATATCGACGATATCTTGCCCGGTTTAATGGAAAACAAAAACCGGTTGTATTTTCCCATGGGCGCCCACCCAAATTTTGATCAACAATTGATGGACTGGTCACAAGAAGTTCGTAACAGGGCTAGAACAGGTGTTTCTGCCCCCGCCGAGTTCATCTCCACCGACCACCTGATTCACGAAATGCGTTTAATCAAGTCATCGCAAGAAATCAGGCAGATTAAAAAGGCGGCAAAAATTTCTGTTGAAGCGCATAAAAGAGCGATGCAATGCACCCGCCCCGGCGCCTTCGAATACCAAGTAGAAGCGGAAATAAAACATTGCTTTATGACTAAGGGTGCACAATTTGAGGCTTACCCTGCGATTGTTGGCGGTGGTAAAAATGGATGTATCCTGCATTACACGCAAAATAACGCGGTGCTAAATGATGGCGACCTTCTGTTGATTGATGCCGGTTGTGAGTGGGACAAATACGCGTCTGATATCACGCGCACCTTTCCAGTCAATGGTGTGTTTAGTGAGGCGCAAAAAGCGCTGTATCAATGTGTGCTAGATGCCCAATACGCCGCTATCGAACAAGTAAAACCCGGCAACCACTGGAATGACCCGCACGAGGCGGCGGTTAAGGTGCTCACTAAGGGCTTAGTCAAATTGGGTTTACTAACGGGGCGCGTATCAACACTGATAAAAAATGAGGCGTATAAGCCGTATTATATGCATCGGACGGGTCACTGGTTAGGGATGGATGTGCACGATGTCGGTGATTATAAAATTGATAAGCAATGGCGCCTGCTCGAGCCCGGCATGGTGTTAACGGTTGAGCCGGGCCTATATATCCAGCCCGACGCCCTGGAAGTGGATGAAAAGTGGCGCGGTATCGGCATTCGTATCGAAGACGACGTATTAGTCACCAGCAAAGGTTGCGAGGTATTAACGGATACCGCACCAAAAGAAATTAAAGCGATCGAAGCACTAATGAGGCGTTCAACTATTGCCTGATTACGACGTCATTATCATAGGTGGTGGTATGGTCGGTGGCTGTCTGGCCTTAGCGTTAAGCCAATCGTCACGGCGGGTTGCCATTGTTGAGGCAGCGCCATTTGCTGAGCATGCATCCAAGGATGCATCTAAGCGAGCGATCGCGCTATCATGGGGCAGTCGAGGCTTACTCGAACAGCTTGATTTATGGGCGGTGCTTAGCGAAGCGGCGATGCCAATCAGGCAAATCCATGTATCGGATAAAGGCCATTTTGGAAAAATGCGATTATCCGCCGAAACCCAGCAAGTGGAGGCCTTGGGTTACGTGGTAGAGGCTAGCCAGATTGAAGCAGCGGTGGCTGATCGTCTCGCAAAGGCTGATGTTGACCTGTTATGTCCCGCGCAATTACTGGACTATCGCGTGACCGAAGGTAGGGCCGTTGTGAGTGTGCAGGTTGATGGCATAGAAAAATCCCTCAGTTGCAGTTTATTAGTGGGCGCGGACGGCGGCTTATCCAAGGTTCGCCAGCTTGGCGGTTTTGAGCTACGCGAACACGCTTATCAACAGCGAGCGATTACCGGCTTGCTGAAAGTCGAGTCGAGTTACCGAGACGTAGCCTTTGAACGCTTTACTGCGGAAGGCCCAATCGCAATGTTGCCACATTTTGATGATCTGTACTCATTGGTCTGGACCTTACCGAGTGAACTTGCAGAGCAACTAATTAAACAGCCTAAAGACGAATTAACCGCACGCTTGCAGTTGCAGTTTGGCCAGTGGCTGGGGGCGTTATCCTTGGTGGGTGATTGCCAATCGTTTGCGTTAAATTTGGCGTACGCACCAACTACAGTAGCGGATCGTGTCGTGCTTATTGGCAACGCCGCGCATCAATTGCACCCGGTAGCGGGCCAAGGGTTTAATTTAGGTTTACGCGATGCGGTCGGTTTGGCTGATGTGCTAATGACAACTAATAGCGACGCGGGCGAGGCCGCATCACTGCAGGTTTACGCTAAACGCCGAAAACTAGATCAAGGTATGATCACGGGGTTTACCGACCAAGTGGTCAAACTATTCTCTAACGATAGCGCTGCATTAAGCCTTATTCGCAATAATGGTTTGTTGCTACTGGATAAAGTACCGGCGTTTAAAAATCAATTTGCGCGTCAAACCATGGGTTTGGCGACGCGCTTAGCACGTTTAAAAGCAAACTAATGAGCACTAAACAGTATCAAGTTGCGATTGTAGGTGGCGGCATGGTCGGCGCGGCTTTGGCATGCCTATTGGCTGATAGTGGTGTATCGGTGGCGTTGATGGATGCAGGCGACCCTGAGCGTGTTGACATGGAAGCGGGCTATGACCTGCGTGTCTCGGCCTTAACATTAAGCTCGGTCAATCTATTTAAAACGTTAGCGGTATGGCCACAGATGAGTGAGATGGGTGTTCAATCCATCGAAAAAATGTTGGTGTGGGATCACGCCGGTAACGCTGAGTTGGAGATAGATGCTGCGGATGCAGGTGAAATGGCGATGGGTTATGTGGTCGAAAATCGCATCACAGTACGAGCTTTATGGCAAAAGCTACGGGGGTCGGAAAATTGCGATATATATAAGTCTAGCTGTTTAGAGGGGTTCAAATGCCTTGATGATAGGGTGCTGATTAACGTAGCCGCTAAAGCGCAAATTTCCGCATCGTTGCTAGTGGGCGCAGATGGCTCAAACTCAGTGCTGCGTCAGCTAAGCGGTATTGGGCACTATGGTTGGGATTATCAGCAAAAAGCCTTGGTTGCGACGGTGCGACCTGAAAAGCCGCACTTAAATACTGCTTGGCAACGGTTTTTACCCGAAGGCCCCCTGGCCTTGTTGCCCCTGCGCGACGGCCTAATCTCTATTGTGTGGACCTCAAATACCGCAACGACAGAGGGGTATTTAACTTTGTCAGAAACAGCGTTCTGCCATGCCTTAGCCGAGGCCTCTGAAAATCGCTTAGGTCGTTTTGAGTTGCTCGGCAAAACAGCCGCGTTTCCGCTCAAAATGCAGTTTTCCACCGACTATAGTGCGCAACGACGGGTCTTGATTGGCGACGCCATCCATACCGTTCATCCGTTGGCAGGCCAAGGTGCGAATCTTGGTTTGCAAGATGTCATCAGTCTAGCCGAGGTGGTTATCGAGGCGCATCATAAAGGCCGCGACATCGCGAGCCAGCAAGTGCTCAGACGCTACGAACGCCGACGTAAAGGTGACAATTTACTGATGATGGCGATCATGGATGGTTTTAAACGTTTATTTGGCGCTGATCAGGCGTTAATCCAATGGGTGCGAAGTTCGGGGCTGGGGTTAATTAATGCGTCGTCGCTATTAAAGAATCAAATTTGTCAGTATGCGATGGGCCCGCGGCGTTAAGTGAGCAAGCCAGAAATAGCCTGAACGTGTTTGGCGGTGGTAATGCCACTAGACGTTAAATAACCACCGTCTACCTTGTCGATAAGTTTTTTGTTAAATAGTCGGGCCGCAGCAGCAACCACTCGAGGGTCCGCGTCATGGTGGATTTTTATCCCTTGTTCAATGTTCGACAAGTCATACTGCAGCAAAATATTTAGCTCATCAATAATGTCTTGATTAAATTTCATTAGCGACCCTGATTGTTAATTGCTTGGTCTTCAGCATAACGCTAATAAGCATTAGGTGCAATTTGATTGTATTGAATATAACCATCCAGCTATAGGACCTGTCTGTGTTCAGCGGGTTGATAGCTAAACAGGGATTTAATCGCTTAAAAGCTCGCTTTTGTGGATGGAAAAAAATACGATATCGGGGTATAGTGTCGCCCTAATTTACCTCTTTTGGGAGAGATCGGCCGTTGCCGACGCCGAAGGCGCAATCCGTCCGGAATCGCTCAGGCAAAAGGACCATAAGAGAGATCACTGGCTGCGGCTAGGATCAGTTGGCTCTGGAGAGCGGTTTAACCAATGAGTTAAGCCCACCGAAGAGGAAAGAGGATGCGGTATATCCTTAAACTTTCAGGTTTTGGACAGAGGGGCGGCACGTGAATTGTTCGCGTGCCGCCCTTTTTTTGCGCTAAAGAGACATATGATAAAAAAAACGATATTAAATGACACCCACCGCTCACTTGGCGCGCGTATGGTTGATTTCGGCGGTTGGGATATGCCAGTCAATTATGGTTCGCAGATCGATGAGCACCATCAAGTAAGACAGGCAGTCGGTATGTTCGACGTGTCGCATATGACGGTTGTCGATGTCAGTGGTGTACAAGCCACAGCATTTTTACGTTATTTGCTGGCCAATGATGTCGCCAAACTAACGCGTCAAGGTAAGGCCTTGTATAGCTGTATGTTGAACGAGGACGCGGGGATCATCGATGACTTAATTGTCTACTACCTAGACGATAACAATTACCGTTTAGTGGTTAACGCTTCAACGCGGGACAAAGATTTGGCCTGGATGGAGCAACAAGCCGCAGACTTTGATGTGCGCGTAGATGAACGGCCAGCGCTTGCGATGATCGCGGTTCAAGGTCCCAAAGCGCGACAAAAGGTATGCCCTTTATTGCCAGACAGACTGGGTCTGTCAGCAGCAGAAATAAAGCCCTTCAGTGCGTGTTGGTTTGGCGAATGGTTTGTTGGTCGAACAGGCTATACCGGTGAAGATGGGTTTGAAATTATCCTTCCCGAGGACAAAGCAGTCGGTTTTTGGCAGCAGTTAATTGAGGCGGGGGTCAAACCCTGTGGACTTGGCGCACGAGACACCTTAAGACTTGAAGCGGGCATGAACCTGTACGGCCAAGATATGGATGAAACAAAGCACCCGTTGGAATCGGGCTTGGGGTGGACTATTGCTTGGCTGCCAGAAGAGCGCGACTTTATCGGTAAAAAAGCACTGACCGCGATTAAGCAGCAGGGAAAAACGGATAAATTTGTTGGTCTACTATTGCAAGATAAAGGTATATTAAGAGGGCATCAGCAAGTTGTCTTGCCGGATGGACAAACAGGTGAAGTGACCAGCGGTGGTTATTCACCAACCCTAGAACGGTCCATTGCTTTTGCCAGAGTGCCTGCCAGCATTGCTGATAGTTGTGATATTGATATGCGCGGTAAATTAAAAAAAGCGACCGTTGTAAAGCCCTGCTTTGTGCGACAAGGTCAAATACAAATTACGTTATAAGCCCAAGGGCTGGATCGTAGTTATAAAACGAAAGAATAAAACGCAGTACATACATTGTTTAATTAAATAGATGCCTTTTGGTGACTACACAACAGGAGACTCACATGTCCAATACGCCTGATGATAGAAAATATGCAGAATCCCATGAGTGGGCCTTATTAGAAGATGACGGTACGATACGTGTTGGTATCACCGATCACGCGCAAGAGTTACTCGGTGACTTAGTGTTTGTCGAATTACCACAGGTTGGCCAGAGTGTTGGTAAAGGCGAAGAGTGCAGCGTTGTCGAGTCGGTTAAGGCGGCCTCAGATATTTACAGCCCGATTTCAGGTGAGATTATAGCGATCAACGAATCGTTGGAAGATGAGCCAGAGATGATCAACCATGCGCCTTATGAAGACGGTTGGATTTTTATCGTTCAGCCGATCGACCCTAACGAATTAGATGAGCTATTAGATGACGAAGGCTACCAAGCTTTTATAGACGAAGACTAGAGAAACCTATGCCTTTTATTCCACACACCGAACGCGATGTTGAACAGATGCTGGCCGCCATTGGCGCAGACAGCATAGAAGACTTGTTCGATGAAATTCCGCAGCACTTACGCTGTGGTGAGCTCGAAAAAATTCCTGCGGGAATGAACGAAATGGAAATCACGCGCTTAATGCGTGAGCGCGCCGCGCAAGATGGTACGCCGCTGTGCTTTTTAGGGGCCGGTGCTTACGAGCATCATATACCGGCCGCGGTGTGGGAGATCACCACCCGCGGCGAGTTTTATAGTGCCTATACACCGTATCAAGCCGAAGCCTCGCAAGGCACCTTGCAACTGTTGTACGAATACCAGACGATGATGGCTAGTCTAATGACCATGGATGTGTCGAACGCCTCGCTTTATGATGGCGCTTCTGCTCTAGCCGAAGCCGTATTAATGGCGGTGCGGGCTAATCGTCAATCCAAGTCGCGCAAAATTTTAATGCCGCGTACTGTTAACCCAGTGTATCGCTCGGTTACCGAGGCAATAGTTAAAAATCAGGCGATTGAACTGATCGATGTACCGTTTGACCCGCTAACCGGGCAAACGGATTTATCCGCGCTAGCGCAATATGCCGGTGAAGATTATGCCGCCTTGGTTATTCCTCAGCCTAATTTCTTTGGGGTGTTGGAACAGGTTGATGAACTCACCGCCTGGGCGGCAGAAAACAAGATGTTATCGATTGCGGTGGTTAACCCATTGGCGATGAGTTTACTCAAGCCAGCAGGCGAATGGGCTGATCTGGGTGTGGATATTGTTTGTGGCGAAGGTCAGCCACTAGGGGTGCCCTTAGCCTCAGGCGGGCCGTACTTTGGTTTTATGTGTTGCAAGCAAGTACACGTTCGGCAAATGCCAGGGCGAATTATTGGTCGCACAATCGACCTAGAGGGCAAGCAAGGCTTTACCCTCACCTTGCAAGCGCGCGAACAGCATATTCGTCGCTCCAAGGCGACTTCAAATATTTGTACTAACCAAGGGTTATTGGTGACCGCGGCCACGATTCATATGTCCCTATTAGGGCCAGAGGGCTTACGGCGCGCGGCGTTAAATTCGCACCAAAATACACAGCTATTAAAGCAGCGGCTGACTAAAATTAACGGCGTTAAAGCGGTGTTTAGTTCGGCGGTATTTCATGAATGCGTGATCAGCTTAGAGGCAGACGTAGCCCCATTAATCGACCAACTAGCAAAAAACCATCATATTTTAGCGGGATTTAGCTTGCAGGAAAATTACCCAGAGCTGGGTAATGCACTACTGGTTTGTGCGACCGAAACGCGTACAGAGCAGGACATAGAAACGTATGCAGTGGTACTTGATAAATTAATAAACTCATAGGAGATTCAACATGGCGACAATTACATTACAAGGCAACGAAATTCATACCAATGGTGATCTGCCAGCTGTCGGCACCCAAGCACCAGACTTTACGCTCACCACGAAAGAATTAGCCGACGTTTCATTAGCGGACTATGCGGGTAAGAAAAAAGTCATCAGCATTGTGCCGAGTTTAGATACCCCAGTTTGCCAGTTATCAACCAAAAAATTTAATGACTACGCCAAGCAACACGCCGATACCGTTATCTTAGTCGTTGCCGCAGATTTACCGTTTGCGATGTCGCGCTTTTGTGGTGATGAAGGCTTAGACAATGTGGTTACGCTATCAATGATGCGCGACCGTAATTTCGCTAAAGACTACGGCGTGTTAATTGACGATGGCCCATTAAAAGGCATTACTTGTCGCGCTCTGTTGGTATTGGACGAAAATAACAGCGTGATTAGTTCAGAACTAGTGTCTGAAATAGCGGACGAACCAGACTACGACGCAGCGCTTGCTAGCTTAAAATAAAAAACCTAAATTAAAGAGACCCCCCTAGATGTTAATATTTGAGCACTCTCATGAAGGGCGGGCGTCTAACGCTCAGCTTTCCGCTGAGGTTCCGATGCCAGCCAGTCTGCCAGCTAGCGCCTTAAGAACCAGCAAGCCGTTGTTGCCAGAAGTATCAGAAATGCAAGTGGTTCGACACTTTACCCGATTGTCGCAAAAAAACTTTTCCATTGATACGCACTTCTACCCACTGGGTTCTTGCACCATGAAGTACAACCCACGGGCGTGCAATACCTTGGCCAGTTTGCCTGAATTTACTGGCCGGCACCCACTGGGGCCAAGCTTGCATGGACAAGGTTTTTTGGCCTGCATGTTTGAACTGCAAGAAATGCTCAAAGAAGTAACCGGTATGAAAGCCGTCTCATTATCGCCCGCTGCCGGTGCACAAGGTGAGTTCGCTGGGGTGGCGATGATTAAAGCCTACCACGACTCACGTAACGACACCGCACGTTGTGAAATATTGGTACCCGATGCCGCACATGGCACTAACCCTGCCTCAGCGGTGATGTGTGGATATAAAGTGCGTGAAATCCCCACCGGTAAAAATGGCGATGTAGACTTAGAGGCACTTAAAAAAGCTGTAGGCCCGCACACCGCAGGCATTATGCTCACCAACCCCAGTACATTAGGGGTGTTTGACCGTAAGATTAAAGACATTGCCGACACGGTACACCAGGCCGGCGGTTTACTGTATTACGATGGGGCTAATTTAAACGCGATTTTGGGTAAAGTTCGTCCCGGTGATATGGGCTTTGATGTGATTCATATGAACTTGCATAAAACCTTTTCAACCCCGCACGGCGGTGGTGGCCCTGGCGCGGGTCCAGTGGGTGTGAGTGAACGTTTAAAACCCTACTTGCCGGTGCCGATGATCGCGCAAAAAGGCGAAACGTATGTGTTAATAGATGAGCAAGATTGCCCGCAAACCATTGGCCGTATGTCAGCTTTTGCAGGCAATGCAGGGGTGTTATTACGCGCTTATATTTACGCTAAAATGCTGGGTCGTGAGGGTATGTCACGGGTTGCAGACTACGCCACGCTGAATGCCAATTATTTGCTCAAGCGTTTAATGGCAGTGGGTTATCAAGCGGCTTACCCTGATCGTCGTGCCACCCATGAGTTTATTTTAACGCTTAAAAAACAGGCTAAAGAACACAATGTTACCGCCATGGATGTCGCCAAGCGACTATTGGATTATGACTTCCACGCGCCGACTACCTACTTTCCCTTATTGATTGCTGAGTGCTTATTAATTGAGCCAACCGAAACAGAGGCAAAAGAAACCTTGGATGGTTTTATCGATACCATGGCCATTATTTTAGAAGAAGCTAAAACAGACGGGGCGATGTTAAAACAAGCCCCTTACAAACTGCCCGTTAGGCGGCTGGACGATGTAAAAGCAGTTAAGCAACTGGACGTGGTTTGGACAAACAAAGAGGAATCAGCATGACTGCTTTACACCCAAAGGGCGTAAGTTCCGTAGAAGCTGATGAAAAAAAACATCAACCTAACTCAGCTTTAGTTTGCGGTTCGATGGCGTTTGATACCATCATGGTCTTTCCCGATAAGTTCCAAAACCACATCCTGCCCGATAAAGTACATATGCTGAATGTATCCTTTTTTGTGCCCCAGTTACGGCGTGAGTTTGGTGGTTGTGCTGGCAACATCGCGTATAACTTACACCTATTAGGTGAAAACGCCTTGCCAATGGCTACCGTAGGGCAAGACTTTGGACCCTATGCTGATTGGATGGCGAAAACCGGGGTAAACCAACGCTACTTAACGGTACTGGACGATGAGTTTACTGGCCAAGCCTATATCACCACCGATATGGATGACAACCAAATTACTGCCTTTCACCCGGGTGCGATGGGACGTTCAGAAGTCAACAAAGTACCTGCCGATGCGGGTATAAAAATAGGCATTGTTTCACCCGATGGTAAAGCGGGCATGGTCGAGCACGCCGAACAATTTGTAGCCGCAGGCATCCCCTTTATTTTTGACCCCGGTCAAGGCATGCCGATGTTTGATGGTGACGAGCTTAAAGTCTTTATCAAGCAAGCGACCTGGGTGACGTTAAATGACTATGAAGCCGCCATGCTGCAAGAAAAAACAGGTCTTTCACCGCATGAAATAGCAGAGCAAGTCGAGGCCCTAATTATTACTAAAGGTGCCGAAGGCTCATTGATTTATACCGGTGGTAAACGGCTAAATATACCGGCTGCAAAGGCTGTAGCCGTTGTTGACCCAACCGGCTGTGGTGATGCCTATCGTGGTGGTTTGCTGTACGGCTTATTGAATGGTTTGGATTGGAAGGTAACTGGCCGTATCGCTGGCTTAATGGGCGCGATTAAAATTGCCCATGCCGGCACGCAAAACCATGTTGTGACCTTAGATGAGCTTAAAGCGCAATATGCGGAACAGTTTGGTGGGGCGTTTTAAGGGAGAGGTTTACATCGCCCCGTGGTCTTTAACATCCACCACGCATTACTTGAATTAGTTTTACTAAGTTTTCAGGCAGGTGGTTTCCGCGCCAGGCTATATGGTGATCTGGGCGAACGAGCAGCAATGGAACATCATAAGTGCTCACATTAGATTCGCCAGCTAAATCAATAACCGTCAGTGGAAACGCCATCGTTTTTGCTGCTTCTGTAAGGGCTGAGGTGTCAATAGACGGGTCACAGCTCAGCAAGGTATAGTCTGGCCCTAACGCGTCAAAAAGAGAACGGCCATCGTCTAACCAGATATGCGGTACTCGACAACCTGGACAGGTTGATGGCGTATAGGTGCCTATTGTGTAGGTGGGGGCTGTTCCTTCGTCGTAGGCTATGATGGGTGAGTTCTCATAAAAATAGCCGAAGTTTAAACCGATACAAGCAAACTGAGGCGCATCGGTTTGCATCATATATTGCCCTATCTTCTCACGCAGTGCCTGGCCTTCTTCGGTGGCTTCTTCAATGCTAGCAGGGATGGATAAGTTATTGTTTTTCCGAATATTCATCGCAATTGATGATACTTGATCTAGAATAGGTCGCCGTTCGGATTCAAAGGATCGAAGTATATTTTTATCGCCCCAACCGTTGATGACAGATGCTAATTTCCAGCCCAAGTTTACAGCATCGGCTATACCCGCATTCATGCCATACCCCGCCATGGGTATCCAATTATGTGCTGCGTCGCCCAAAATAAAAACATGACCAACAGAAAATTTATCGGCCAATAAGCGGCGCCCACCCCAAGGCTTTTTAGTGTGAATGGTAAAGTCGATATCGCCTCCGATACACGCTCGAACAGCTTGCTCCCAGTCAAAAGTATCTGGATCAGGTTTTTTTGAAAAAACCGAATGCACCACCCATTCGTCTTTACCGTCTAGAGCAACGATCATGCCGGGTTGGCGTGGGCTGATGACCCAATACATCCAAGCGGGCTTGCTGGGTATTTTATCCAGTAAATTGGGCGCTGTAATGGTCGCCATCATCGCGTGCATCAAATTGTCGTCGCCGTGTAATTGAATACCCAACGTTTTGCGCACCATACTGCTCGCGCCATCACAACCGGCGACATAGGTGGCATCAAAGGTCAGTGTTTCACCCGTCTTTAAATCGGTACCGCTGACGCGTGTAAAACCATCCATTTCAGTAATGCTATCGGCGTGAAAGTCAGAAATGATGGTTAATTTTTCAAAGCTTGTCGCGTGTTTAAATAAAACAGGTTCAAGGTAAAGTTGATTTATTCGATGCGGTGGTTCAGGTGTTGGCCAACCGCCATCGGCATAGCCTTTGTCATTAAAACGATTTTCACGCGATGGAATACGCACGCGGCCCAATTCATAACCAAATAAACTGGTGGTATAAGAAACATCATGTGGGTAATCAGAGGGTAAGCCGCAGGTGTCGCGGATGTTGTCGGCAACGCCAAGCCGTCTAAATACTTCCATAGAACGTGCTGCTACGTGATTGCAACGGGGGTCAGGTGCTTCAAACGCGGCCCGTTGCTCAACAATTAATGTCTCTACCCCGCGAGAAGCTAACTCCATGCCTAAGGTTAAACCCACGGGGCCGCCGCCAATTATCAGCACAGGCACCTTACGAATCAATGGATCAGGCTTATTGATACGTGTTTTCCGCTTCGTTGCTTTTATAGGGTTTATTTTTTCTCCTATCACAGTCCATCCTTGTTTTATTAATCATCTAAACCGCGAACGGTTCCTTTTTGCATTGCCAACAACCAACGGCTTAAATTTTAACAGTACTCAGTGGGCCCCTTATAAAACCAAACCGGCCTTTAAGGAACTTAAACATGCTTACCCACTTCCCAGCCCTTATCAGCTATTAACTGTTCTGCTAGATGCAGTGGCTCGTCTTCGAGTGGGGTTGCCATCGAGTCATTCCAGCGATTAAAAAAGCCAAACATACCGATAACACCGAGTATTTCGACAATATCTTCATCCGCCCAATGTTGGCTTAGTGCATCGTACATCTTATCAGTTACATCATTCGGAACAGAGGCCGCTGCCAGTGCAAAATCTAACGCAATCCGTTCCTTGTCACTAAATAAAGGGCTGGTGTTATAGCAGTAGACATCTCTGAGTTTTTCTTCGCTAATGCCGAAACGTGTGGCACTAACAGAGGTGTGTGCCTTGCAATATTGACAACCTGCCGCTTGACTAGCGACGTGGGCAATAAGGCGTTTAAAGCCAAGGTCAACGTGGCCCTTGGGTGAGAAGACGGCTTTATTCATTTGGATTACCGCTTTTGCGATGGCGGGAACACGCTGCATGGTGAGTAAACTATTGGGTACAAACCCCAGTGTTTTTACAAAGTGATTAAACTCTTCTTTTAATTCAAGGTCCTGGCAATCAGCTAGGGCTAATGGTTGCATTCTGGACATATTGACTCCCTGAGTTGAGCTTCTATTAAGCATACCAAGGGGCATACCAGATTGGTATAGCAAATGTATTTAAGCCTGCTGCGGAAAAATATGAATAGGTGTCACCCGTTGTTTAGGTAAGCAAAACGAGCTTAGCCTTGAGTGACAGAGAAGGGGGGTACATAAAGGCGTGACTTAAGTTGGGTCTGCTTTGTATGGAGTGGTCAGGTGGTTTTTAGAGAGCTTATTCGGAGTTTTTTTTAAACGATTTAGCTATCGCTGACCCGTACTCAGTTTCTTGCTCACGCCCAGCTTGTTCTTGTTGGCGCTCAATTTCACGAGCCTTAGCTCGGAGCGGATTCGACCCCATGTCCTCTTGCCCGTCGCAGCCAATCAAGGCTAAGCTCGTTATGGTTACTAATAATATGATTTTACAGTTCATGGTTTCTTGTTGTTATAAGTAAATGTCATGTTACTCAGTGTTACTTTAATTCTCGCTAGGTTTTGAGCATCTGGCAAGTAAATAATTGATTAAGCGTTAATCAGCCGTTTTATCCGCTGCCTCAAGTTTGGCGCGCTCTGCTTTGGATAGGTATTTGGGTTTGTGGTTTGGGTTGAGTTTTGCTTTGGCTTTTTTGAGCCTTTTGTTGAAAAGGTTTTGAATTTTTTTTTGTCTATTCATGTTTGGCGGTACTTATTTAACGGTGCTTATTTAAAGGTACTTAGGTTGTTAAAACGTGCTGACAATTGGGTTGTTGTTTGTAAGCGCGATTGTCAGGCACTTGACGTTGACATAACTTTAACAATAATCATAATCTACTTTAATTGCCATCTTAGATGAGCTCAAGGCCTAATATGCAGGGTCTTTGGTAGGCGCTGTAAAAACTAACATGTCGGCTCCAGCGAACAGCAGCATACCGTTCACTGAAACCGATAGTGGTTTGGCCAATTTATTGGTTCGAGACCTTCAAAGCCACTTATGTTACGTTCATGCTAAGTCGAAGCGGTCCAAATTCATCACCTTAACCCAAGCCGCGACGAAGTCTTTGAAGAATCTCTCCGTGCCGTCGGTGCTGGCGTATACCTCGGCATAGGCGCGCAACACGGAATTGGAACCGAAAATTAGGTCGTTGCGGGTACCGGTGTAACTCACCTTGCCGCTGTTTCGATCCCGGCCTTCAAACACTTCAGCCTCGCTGTTTGTTGCTGTCCATTCTGTGCCCATGTTAAGTAGGTTGACAAAAAAGTCATTGCTCAGCACGCCGACTTTGTCGGTGAACACGCCGTGTTGGCTACCGTCGTAGTTGGCGCCGAGTACACGCAGGCCGCCGACCAGTACAGTCAGTTCGGGTGCGGTCAGTGTTAGTAACTGAGCACGATCGATTAACAGGGCCTCGGTTGGCGCGCCTATCTTGCCCTTTTTGTAGTTGCGAAAGCCATCGGCTATCGGTTCGAGTGGCGCAAATGATTCAATATCAGTTTGTGCCTGTGTGGCATCCACGCGACCAGCTGCGAAAGGCACATTCACCGTTACACCAGCGGCCTTGGCGGCTTGCTCAACGCCAAAGTTACCAGTCAACACAATCATGTCGGCTAACGATACCTTGTTGGATGCCTTTTGGATATCGACCAGCTTGCGCAGCGTCTGAACAGCATTTTTGTTAACTGCCCAGTCCTTTTGCGGGGCTAAGGCCAGGCGTGCGCCGTTGGCACCCCCGCGCTTGTCGCCACCACGAAAGGTGGAGGCGGAGGCCCATGCCACACTCACAAGTTCGCCCACTGATAGGCCGGAAGCAGCAATTTTTGCCTTGGCATCAGCGATGTCTGCGGTCGTTGGTTTATGGCTAGCTGCTGGCAGTGGGTCTTGCCAGAGCAGATCTTCTTTTGGCACTTCGGGGCCAAGGTAACGCGACTTCGGACCCATATCACGGTGGGTCAGTTTGAACCAAGCGCGGGCAAAGGCTTCTGCAAAGGTTTGTGGGTCGTCGAGGAAGCGCTTGGATATTTTGCCGAATTCCGGGTCGAAGCGTAGGGTTAGGTCGGTGGTGAGCATCGTGGGTTTGTGCATTTTTCCTGGCACATGCGCATCGGGGATGATCTCCGGTGCATTCGTTGCAATCCACTGCTTGGCACCACCAGGTGATTGGGTAAGCTCCCATTCGTACTTGAACAGGTTCTCGAAGAAGTTGTTACTCCATAGTGCTGGGGTCTTGGTCCAAGTTACCTCTAAGCCGCTAGAGACGGTGTCCTTGCCGTGGCCTTGTCCAAAATTGCTATGCCAGCCCAAGCCTTGCTTCTCGATAGCGGCAGCTTCAGGTTCAGGGCCTTTGTGCGATTCGGGTGCGGCGCCATGCGCTTTACCGAACGTGTGACCACCAGCGATCAGTGCGACGATCTCTTCGTCGTCCATGGCCATGCGATTGAACGTGGCGCGGATGTCTTTGGCGGCAGCCATGTAATCACCGCTGGCATTCGGGCCCTCAGGATTGACATAAATTAGGCCCATATGGGTGGCAGCGAGGTTGTGATCCAGTTCGCGGTCACCATGGAAACGCTTACCATCGTCTAACCATTGGGTTTCGGCACCCCAGTTTGGGTCCATATCGGGTTCCCAAACATCTTCACGCCCGCAAGCGAAGCCAAAAGTACGAAAGCCCATCGATTCTAAAGCGACGTTACCGGTGAGGACAAAAAGGTCAGCCCAAGAAATTTTTTGACCATATTTTTGTTTGATAGGCCAAAGCAGGCGGCGTGACTTGTCGATATTGACGTTGTCGGGCCAAGAATTGAGCGGCGCAAAACGTTGCTGCCCACGGCCACCGCCGCCACGCCCGTCGAGGGTCCGATAGGTGCCGGTCGCGTGCCAAGCCATGCGAACCATCTGTGGGCCATAGTGGCCAAAGTCGGCTGGCCACCAGTCTTGGCTGTCGGTCATAAGCTTTACTAAGTCGGCTTTGAGCGCCTTGTAATCAAGCTTCTTAAACTCTTTGGCGTAGTCGAAACCTTCGTCTAGTGGATCAGACTTGTTCGAGTGTTGGTTTAGCAGATCCACTCGCAACTGATTAGGCCACCAGTCTTTGTTCGTGGTGCCACCACCGGCGGCATGATGGAAAGGGCATTTGGATTCACTTGACATGTGCTAACTCCTTTTTATGTGATGGGTCCTTGTGCAGGTGCTTATTGCCCTGCGGGGCATTAGCCAAGAAGCATCAGTTTCACACAAGCAGTGAAACTGTTTAGCTTGGCTTTAACAAGAAACTTAATCCCCAACCATACCTAAGAGTAAAGTGGGTATAAGTGCATGACAATAAATATCAAACAGGGAATAGTTTACGTCTTCTCAACTCAAGTCTAACCTAAAGCCTTGGCTTGTACTACAGGTGGCTCAAATGAAAACAACGCCTTAACGACGGGGTTTATTATGCCTGCTCAAGCTTATTTCGGCAGGTTGTTCGGTTTATAGTCCGCAATTTTTTGCATCCGTTGTTTTACCGAAGCGTGTACTGGGTCGGCTTTTGCTGTTGTGCGTATACGGCTGCCAAAGGCCTTCCATATGCTTTGATATGAATCATGTAACAGGCCGGCAGGGTCTTTTTTTAATTGTTTAATGGCGCTGGCTTTAAACATTAAACCGTGTGAGTAGGCATGGTCAATCATCCACTGCAAGGCGATATCAGATAAGCCGCTTTCAAGGTAGCCACCGCCCACATCGGAGTGCACGCCGGAAAACCACATTTGGGTAACCCGCGCTTCTTTAGTCCATTTTAGTACTGGGAAAAATTTGCGCTTCTCATCCAGTGCCATGGCGTGGTAACCGGCAACAACACAATCAGGCAGTTTGTGGTCGTTAAAGTCATCATCGGTGGTCGTTTTTACCGTGTCCCATACGCCTAACACCTCAACCGAAATATCAAAAAAATCACCCCTATTCTTTAACGCATCAGCGCTGTCGGCATCGCGTTTTAAGTAAAGTTGCCAAGCAAGTTCAATATCACCGGCTTTTTGCGGAATACCGCAGTGTGCAATAAGCCCCGCCAATCGGCGTGCCGCATAAGAGCCTCTACTAAAGCCAAAAATAAACACCTTATTCTCGTCTGTTACCCACGCTTTATCGGCAAACCGTTTTCTCAAAAAGCGATAGGCCCCTAGAATTTGTCGGTCGAGTCCTTTGCCATAAATACCTCCGGGTAGGGCTTCCCAATGTGCAGTGCCCACACCTTCTTCATAGTGCATGACCTGGTTTTGCGCAGAACAGGCGTTTAATAACTTGGCAACATTAGTCAATGCTGACGCATCAGTATCGTTCCATGTGCCATCACAGCCAATAATCAAATGTCGAGTTTTAGCCACGCTGTATTCTCCTTTTAACGGTGTTATTCAGGGTGATAGATGTCTTCGTTTTCATCCTCGGTAGGCGTTCCATCGCACCACCATTCAACCGTATGTGGCACATAAAGCCCTATCGATATCAGCGAAACCAAGGCATAAGCGGCATTAGTATGGTAGCGTGCACGGTACAAACCATGGCCGTTGTCGCACTTTTCTACAGCGGGCGCAGACCAAACAAAGTTGTAATACGAACCATGCACGGTATGCGTACCGGTCTTAGATGTTGGTGTTTTTTGGCCATCCCCTTCAATGGTCATAGTGGTGCAAGCTGATAGGCTAACGATCAGGCTGCAGACTAATATTGTCCGTAGGGCATTTCTCACCAGGTCACCTCTTTTTTCTTAAAAACAGGGTTTAGTTAATGGTTTATATACTTGGTAACGAGCGTATTTGCGCGTCGTGCTTGATATGTTTGTTAGCGGAAAAAGACAGGGTGAGGTCGAGCCGTATAAGGCTGCTAATGTAACAGTGGTTGTCGGCTTTATCTCCATGCCAATGAATCCTTTCCATTTATTTTTAGTTGAGCTTACTACTAAATAATATTAAGTAAAAGTTTTTAATGCTTGGTTTATGTCAGATGAGTTGTATGAACCAATTTACTTTTTGTTATTACCGCTAACGTTTGAAATAACGCGACGCGCTTTTTGCCTTCGCTGTTAATAGATTTAGATTTGTTATGCAGCTATCTCATTATTAACATCCCAACCAGGGAATACCAACACTGCCGGATGACACTTTAATGCTCTAGCTAAGACTTTGGCTCTTTCCACACCTAAGTTAATTTTATCGTGCTCAATAGCTGAAAGTGTTGATTGAGGAATACCGGTTAATACGGACAATTGATTTTGGCTCAATTCTTGTAGTTCACGAATAATTTTTACAGATTCACCAATAGAAACGTCTGTTCTTTTTTGTGCCTCTTTATAATCTTTCATGTTATTTTCTCCGGTAGTCGTGTGCAGTTACTTTTATCACTTTTACAAATAACTGCTCGTTTACAATTTTGTAAATAATGCGGTATTGGATGTTGAGCCGGGATGATCGATAACCTTTCCATTCACCACGCAAGGCCTCATCATTAAACCCCTTTATTTGTTTCAGACCTGCTGGGCCTGATATTGCCACGATATCTTTCCATTTCTCATATCGCTTGAGGATATCAATGGGTAGAGATTTCAGTCCTTTTAATGCGCTTTTGTGCTCATATATTTTCCACATACTATTTATAGTGTATATATCATAAATAGTATGTCAAGTTTTTAGTGCATAACGTCTTTAATAAGGGGCGCGCCGCTTTTGGCGCGTCCCAGTGAGCGGTAAGGGAACGATCTTAATTTTCTTGTTAGAAGGCATTTATGTTCCTTTGTACTTAACAGTTTTAGAAATTAGCCATAATATAGCCCATAACATCACTATCATTTCGCCCACCACTGACACCAAGGACGAATCAAAAACCCCGAAACCCACAGCAATAGCGACGGCCCCTAAAAACCATCAAATTAAAATGGCTAGATCTTTGAAATAATTAGCAGCTCTATATGACTTGCCACATCCGTTACATACAACTGCCGATCTAAAGCGCCATTGTTTAATTTTAGACTTGCAACTAGGACATGTCATTGATATCTACCTTCCCCCAGGATTGGTTGCCATCTAACTTGTTATTACACCCACAGGGCGTAAGTTTCGCTTAAACGATAATGCTGTTTAGCTCAGCTTTAACAGGAATCATAATTCCCTTTATTCTTATACATACCCTAAAAGAAAAACGGGCACTTGTAGCTGTGACAATAATCCCTGTTAATACGATAATAAAGACAAACAGGGAATTATTTTTATATTTCAATCCAAGTCTAACCCAAAGCATCAATATGCACCAAAAACCGCTTATTGGCGAAAAAAAGCATCAGCCGTTTGATTTTTTTAGCGTTGCTTATACCTTCTTCACAAAAATAGATTTCAACTTCATCGGCCCAATGCCGCTTATTTTGCAGTCGATATCGTGATCACCTTCTACTAAGCGAATGTTTTTTATTTTGGTACCCACTTTAACAACCGTAGATGTGCCTTTTACTTTGAGGTCTTTGATAACGGTAATGGTGTCGCCATCGTGTAATGGGTTACCGTTGGCGTCACTTACGCTTAGCGTGTCGTCATCAGCCGTACTGTCGGCAGACCATTCATGCGCGCACTCGGGGCAAATGTAAAGGTTGCCATCTTCGTAGGTGTATTCTGATTCACATTTGGGGCAGTGAGGTAGTTTGCTCATGGCATTCCTTTAGTTAAGTTGGTGTTTAATCGTCTATGCGACTGCGTAATTGTTTTAATGTGCCGCGTTTGGCTTTGCTGTCCATGCGTTTGTTTTTAGCATTTTTACTCGGTTGTGTGGGCCGCCTAACGGTTTGGCTAGCGGTAACGCGATTGATTATGTCATGTAAGCGATTAAGGGCGTCGGTTTTGTTTTTATCTTGCGTGCGGTATTGCTGCGCTTTAATAATGATGATGCCATCTTTGCTGATGCGTTGATCGTTTAACGTTAATAACCGTTGTTTGTACAGCTCGGGCAGGGAGGAGGCCTTAATATCAAAGCGTAAATGGATGGCCGACGAGACCTTATTAACATTTTGCCCACCGGCACCTTGAGCGCGAATGGCGCTTATTTGAATCTGGTCTTCTGGAATGTTGAAAGTGGTGGCCATCGCTTGGGTTAAGGTGACTCGGTTGTTTCTAATTGCTTGAGGAAGATGGGTTTGCTTAACATTAAAAAATACGCCGTGGATAATACCGATGAGGCAAACACCATACACATCACCATAATTTGATAACGCACGGCAATCAGTGGTGATACACCCGATAAGATTTGCCCGCTCATCATGCCGGGTAGCGACACCAGCCCAACTGCAAATAGCGAGTTGATAATGGGTATAAGCGCGGCTTGCATGGCAATATGCCGGGCCTTAAGGTAATCGACCTTACGCTCTATTTCAGCATTTAGGCGTTCTGCGGTTAGGCTGACGCTGTTCATCGAATTGGCAAAGACCATACCAGCGAGTGGAACCATAAATTGCGGTAGGTACCATGGGTCTAGCTGTAATACACCTAACACGATAATGGCTAAGGTAAGCCCACCACCAACAACAATAGAGGCCAAAGCGTACTTGTACAAACGGTAGCGTGCAGACGGCACAACACCCAGCGCGATCCAGCTAGAGGCAAACACCATAATAAATAACACGCCGATCACGATAAGAGAGCTGCCGGCGTTAAAAATATAGTGCAGGCAATAGCCCACCAGCACGAGTTGCAGCACCATTCTTAGTAAGGCGTAAAGGGCTTGTCCGCTATTTAACGACCACTTATACAAAACAAAAACGGCCAATAAAACGGGAATAAAAAGGGTGGCTAAATTGGCTAAGGGTATAGCTTGAATAGCGGCATCCATAATTTACCCGTAGGGTTTAGTTGTTTTGTTTTTGCCGTTTTTCTGCGTGGCGTTTATTCAGCGCACTTTGTTTTTGGCTAAAGCTGAGTAGCTCTTTTTCTGCCCATTGCGTCGCCTCGGTTTTTGTTTTAAAACCGGCTTGAGCTTTTGAAACGATATTTTTTTTAGCGCTGGCGCGGCGAATAATTTCTGCGCTCCAGCTGTTGTTGGTTTTTGTAATATTGGTGGTGTACTTTTTACTTTGTGTGGTCATAAGGGTGAGTTGTCTGTGGTGAAGGTTTATTTAACTAGGTGGATACCATCTTTTTGAATACTAATGAGCCGTTGTTTATAAAGGCCGCCGATGGCTTTTTTGAACGCACCTTTGCTCATGCCAAAGGTGTTAGCAATAATCTCGGGGCTGGACTTGTCGTGTACCGGTGAAAAGCCTTGCTGCTTTTCTAGATGATTAAGGATAATTTTTGCGTATTTGTCGCGTGTTTCTTTACCGCCTTGCAGGCTTAGGTCTATTTTTCCGTCCTCGCGAATGCGTTTGATAAAGCCTTTTTTTGATTGGCCAAAACTGAGCTTTTGAAACACGTCATTTTTATACAGCACGCCCCAATGGCTGTGATTGATAATGGCTTTAAAGCCTAAATCGGTGCTGTTAGCGATGATTAAATCTACTTGCTGTTGCGGTGTGAAATCATGAGGCTTTTCATCATCCAAAAACTTATTGATTTTAGATGAGGCAACGATGCGGTCATCATTTTTATCGAGGTATAAGTACACCAAATAAGATTGATCTACCTCCATGGGTCGGTGCTGTT
>Ga0255773_10001738_pt1 | contig 21331 bp, 42 predicted proteins | sample 011ome_17_FD_179971 | JGI IMG/M metagenome (GOLD analysis project Ga0255773, IMG submission 179971) | Coastal salt marsh microbial communities from the Groves Creek Marsh, Skidaway Island, Georgia - 011502XT metaG (version 2) | ecosystem: Environmental > Aquatic > Marine > Intertidal zone >...
ACTGATAATCGTCTTGCCATATGAGTTTATATACTGCATATCTAATCCCCATCATCATCTGTTTCCATAGCTATTATAATAACACGACCACTGATCATGCCAGAACACCATGCGCTGACATACATCATTAGTGTAAACGGTGAAGCTAACCAATCAAACATCGCCATTCAGCACTATCTTAGTGTCCTCATATGGTGCTACTGTACGCCGATAGAATTCCATCTGAGCACCTGCTAAGGCACCCATAATGTCATTCATATCTTGGTAGTTCTCAGGCGCACTATGTTTAATTGCTAGTGCAATGATATACTGTAGCTCACCAGCAGTTAGCTTCTTATGCTTAGTAACGTCTTCAAGGGCTTGATCAACCCACATTAGTTCTCTACGATCGTCTTCAGCTATATAAGGCATGTTGACTCCTTTCTAGAGTTCGCTTGCGTCTTCGTTCCACTTATCACTATTACATTGTTGTTCTAGAATATCTACATCAGTGGATTTAATTTCACCGTGTAGGTTAAAGGTCTTACCGCTCCAATTGCTAAGCGATAAGGTAAGGTTATCAGTTACACCAGAGAGTGTATCAAATGCAGCGAGTGCTTCACCAGCGGATTTAGTATAGGTATCAAAACGTACTTTCATTTTATTCTCCTCAGTAATAATAAGTGATTGCCTCAAGACAATCGTCTAGCTCAAAGTATTTTTCTGTGTAGATGCTCTCGTAGAAGGGATGAATGAGATCATCTTCCTCTGCCCATAGGATAATAATCTTGTTCTTCATATGGGCAAACATAAGCTCCATTGCTGTTCCAGTGCCTCTTCCACTGTCACGTCTAATGTCTGCTAATACGACACTACTATTAGCGATATCCTGCATATCCATTTTGAATATACGTCTACAGGCAGACTGAACAGGCTTGTGCTTCTCACCAAGATATAACTCATCATGGAAAGGAATTCTACGAGTTGGATCGAGAGAATTGATATCGTTCTTCTTCAGCCTCTCCGCTGCTAGAAGTCTCCATGCTGTCATTCTCCGTTCCGTGCAGTCCTCCATTGGACCCGCTAGATATACAAAGTTCTTCATCACTATACCTTTCTTGTTCAATGATGTAGTCTTTTAGTTCCTTCATCACACCCACTAGTTTAGTATAGTGGATGTGTTCATCAGGTGATATGCCATCTTGTCTGACGGCGACTACAGACCAATAATCAATTGCAGTCTGTAACTCAGTTATCGTTGGTTGAAGGCTTAATCTCAACAATGTACTTAACCTCCTTTGTATTGAATAGGTAGCTGTGTAACAGTTCATACTCATCTTTACCAGCAAAGAACTTAACATGGTCATGAAAGTTTCTACACTGTATGTTATTCACATGACCAAGCGAGCATTCACCCCAGACCAGTTGAGTAGTATCAGTGTTCAGTGGGCATGTTGTCATTACTTCCTTCCGCTTCCATTAGTAGACGCATGGTGGCTTGTATAGTCTCCATGAACTCAGCTTCAATTTCAGTATTACCGTCTTCAAATACCTCAATAGTTTTGTCTTCCATAGCTTGAAAGCAAGTGTCTGAGAACTGTAGAAAGAATACATGATAGACTGTATCGTCCTTCATCATCTCTTTTAGTTTAAAGCCACCAATGTCTTTCCATAGCTGCACAATAGCAACCTCAAGAAAGAGTTGAGGATCATCGTCTTTCTCAACGACTATCTCAAGCTCTTTCCGCTTAGGTTTAAAGTCTATTATGTCAGCCATTAGAAGTCTGTTACGGTTTCTTCGGGTGCATTCTCATCACTACCAATAACGTCAAAGTCAGTAGCACCGCTATTCTCGTATACCTTAAGGTCAGTTACTTGTACCTTAGAGATCATTGAAGCTACGCCTTTACGACCAGCTACTTCATACGGATACTGGAATAGCATTACGTTACCCATACTACCATTACCAATGTTACCGCCATCAATAGGCTGTTTGTTAGCATCAACTACTTCAGGTGCTTTGTTACGCTCACCTTCCTTGTTGAGTGCTTTACGTTTTACATTGGCCTTATAGTAAGTACCGTCATCATCTGACTCTGTCTTGACAGGAAGATAGTATTCATCCTTCCAAGCCTTAGCCTTTGCCTTATCACGGGTACGCATCTGAAGTTCCCACTGTAGTGTACCAAAGGGTTCTACTGGTTTAACTAGCTTAGCCCAATGCAGTTCTACTTCAGGGATAATCACTGTACGTTTCTCATTAATCATTCTCAATCTCCTCAATAACAGATGCTCTAGCGTTCTCGCATCCTTTACGGTTAATAAACTCTTGTGTTGCTAATTGTTCTGCTTCTGGTTTGTCAGCTGCAGTGACGAATACAGTGTCCGTCACCCAGCCTTCCATTTCTAGTCTATACTTTCTCATTCTCTAGCCTTTCCATGAGGTAGTCTAAGTACCACTTAGCTTTACCTAGCTCTTGTATCTTAGAGTCTTTCTTACCATACCTCATTAGGTACTTATAGATCTGACCCATTAGGTGTGCTTCAACACCGTTATAGTCTTTGAGCATATGACACATCATGTCCATATACTCATACCCTGGAACTATTTCCTTGTAGTGCTTTGGGCTAATTGCATTATGCTCTTCCATGCTAGTCCTTTCTTTCATGTAGGCTTCGTGTCTCATCGAGTGTCCTCTCCAGTACAGCTATAAGTCCTTCCTTGACTAATAACTGTATTGCTTCTTCACTGAGAGATAGCTCTACTATTGCAGAGCCATCTTTCATTTCTTGATAATCAGTTACTTCTATCATGCTGCAAGCCTTAAGATACGTTCAGCGTGTTTATAGAAGTTCTTACAGGCTCTATCGTAGTAGATAATCTTGTTAGTCATGCCTTCACTATCTAACACAACGAGTTTAATTAGTCTACGCCTAGTATTGTAAATCCAAGCAGCACTGGGTGTCATATAACACTTTACGTCTGCACTGCTCCGTGCTACCATGAGTTCCTTAATAAGATCTTCTTTAATAACTGTTCTTTTAGTCATTTCTATAGTCCTCCAAGTGATAGTAGAATACTTCCCAGTTAATACCAATGTTAGCATCGAATGACTCTGCTACTGCACATAATACATCCTCAGCTTCGTCATCAGTGACAGTGATACCCATATCTTCTGCTGCTGAGTGTACATCTGCTATGTACCAGTTATCAGAGAGATATAATCCGTATTTGTTATGTTTGATTATTGCCATCTTGTATCCTTTCTAAGATATCTATGATGATCTCTAGGTCTAGCTTAGTGTCCTCATCTTCTGTACTCATTAACAACATTTGTAGTCTTAACAGTGCTTCATTCATCGTGGTAATATCCTTGACTTAGCTGTTAAGATCTTATTGAAGAAGCCCTCACTGTGTAACGCTAAGGCTTCCTCTTCACTAGTAGCAGAAATGAAGACGTATTGTGTGTCCTCAATAATGAACTCTGTTCGTTCTTCTCTGCTAGACTCTACGGATTCATCTAGTACCCCTGAGAGTACTAAAGCCTTTCGGATATCTTCGGGTAGATCCTCGACTATCTCATCGTAGTGACCCCAAGAGTTAGTTCTTATTGCTTCTTCTATCTTGTTCTTATAGAAGTGATACATTGCAGGTGTTCTCTTAGTCATGCTAGGCTTTCCTTTCCTTAGAGGTTCCTTTAAGTATACCTATAGTATAGTAATCCACCCCCCTATAAGGGTGTTTTATATGAGTTCCATAGTAGTTTCGTCTTCGATAAGCTCCATATCGAACACTTCAAGGTCTAGGTAGAATAACATTCTGCTTTGTTCGTTAATAATAGAGACTTCAGCTTCAACTCTGTTACCATCAAGCGATACAGTAATAGTGTCACTTTCAGTGTACTCCATGACTTCAAGTGCATGACGTATAGCTGCAGCGTCTCTCGTAGAGAGAGTAACGCTGTCTCTGTCGTGTTCTTCAATAGTCCAGCTAGCGTCTGATAGAGCATCGAATAGGAACTCTATAGAGTAAGTCTCTTCGTAGACCTCTCTACGTTGTACGTTTACTTTTACTTCACTAGTCTTTACATTTTTCCATGATACGATCATAGCAGTGTTCCTTTCATATGAACATTGAGAGTATAGGTATGGTGATACTCCAGATTAATAGTACGTAGGTTATTTTTAGTATCATTTAGGGTATCCTTTCGGTTCACATTCACGCACATTCACAAAGACACTCACAGGATTCCTCCACGTAAACCCAAAAATACTCCCGAAGTGGTACTATTTCAAGAGTTTTCTGGTAATGACAGTGAGAGGTCGCGGTTTTAGTATCAATTAAAGTGACATTCTTAGTGTTACTAAGAGTGTTCTCACAAGTGCTTCTACTGGAAACGCTGTAATATACTCTTAGTACACCTTAAGTGTCCCTCCAGGCTTTGATTAGAGATAGTATTAGACAGATAAATGCTACTAATCCTATAAGCGATGCCACAATCATGCCCCCGTAGTGCGCATTGAGAGTGCTCTCTCATCTTGTGCTTGTTCGTCTTCCCATTCGTCTAGCAGTGTTCTTGCTAGTGGAAGATCAGAACGTGACTCAAGGTACGCTACGTATGGCATCTTAGAGTCTTCTGGGAGTTCTCCTACAGAGAGATGGTTATTTAGAGCATCCTCGCAGTCTTCCCTAAGTTGTCTTTCTTGTAGTTCTACTGAAATGTCCTGCATGAGGTTCTCCAGTTGTCTGTTAGACATATCTTTAATGTTAAGATTACGAATAATCATCACTTTGTTCCTTTCGAGTACTGTTCGATACGCTTCTTGTTTTCTTCAACACGTATCTTGTTGGCTTCTTTTTCTGCCCATTCCTTAAGAGCAGTCGTTGCTTGTCCTGTCCACATAATAAACTCCTTTGTGGCTAGTTAGGATACAATTATCCTTTAGGATAGCACCCCTTAGAGTGCTACCCAGAAGGTGAATTGCTTAGAAGTCTGTTACTTCGTTAGTAACAACAACATCTCCAACGATATCAAAGTCAACTGAAGTAGTTGGCTCGTATGGGATGTGATTAACAATCTGAACAGCCATTAGAATAGTCTTAGTACCATTATACGCTCGTGGTGAGGCATAAGTAAAGACAATAAGATTAGCTGTTGATCCATTACCAATCGGCTTATCGAATGGTTCTTTAGCCATATCCACTACACGGATAGTATTCTGCTTACCTTCTTTGTTCTTAGAAGGACGAGCAATATTCATGGCAAAGTTACCGTTAGGTAATTGACGGATCTTCCCGTAGCCCTTAAGCTCATCAATGCGTTCCTTACCAAACTCCAACTGAATGTCGAATTGTTCGGCACCGAATTGATTTGTCTCTGCCTTGTATACCTTAGCAAAGTTAACGGCTACGTTACGGATGATTGTCTGTGTCATATTTATCTCCTATGGTTATGACAAAATGAGACATGAGTGTCTCCAAAGATAGTCCCTTTCGAGACTACCTTAAGCGCTACTCATGCTAACTAGTACTTAGCACACAACCACCAAATAGTCACACTTTGGTCTCATTATAATGCTCCTATAATAAGTACAACAAGGTAAAAGAGATCATGCAGACACTGTTCCATTACCACCTCCTAAACAGTTCGTTGATATATTCAGCGTATGGCGCAATCATCCATACAGCAAAAGCAATAGCAGATACTATTGTAGCACCTGCCGTTATTCCGATTAGTATTTCTATTAACATTTAGTCCTCCTTTATCATACCTGCACCATCAAATTGGTGTACAGCATCTGCCAACAGTGCTTGATCATTCTCTTCAAACACAATATTATTTGCCTCAAGGATAGCGTTTAGCTCCTCGATAGACATTTTATCATACTTCATTTAACCCTCCTTGGTTGCAAAAAAAAAAAGACGCCCGTGTGAAGGGAGAACACACGGACGCCAGTGGGAGGAATTCTATTCTTCTTCGTCGGGAGAAACACAACAACCAACTACGCCACAACCACGTCCAGGAACGTAATCTTCAGGCGAAGAAAAGCCATAGTACTCCCAATCGGGCAAGTCGCGATCAGCCTCCGCAAGCTCAAGCTCATCTTCCAGATCAGCACGCTGATAAGCAAGCGCCTCAAGCTTTTCCTTAAGCTCAGCGACACGAGCAGCACGCTCATCAGCGGGAGCAGGGATAGGCTCAGACAAGCAAGTCAAAGCAGACTCAAGAGAAGCAATTTCACGACGACGAACCTCCGCAGCCAGAGCATCATGAGACTCCATAACGCCGCAGAACCACTCAGACGAAGACCAGCCAGACCGAGTAGCAAGACGCACAAAAGCACCGGAGTCACGAGCAGACCGAAGAACGGAAACAAGAGACGACACAGCCGCAGGATCAGCAGACCCAACACGGCAAGTGAGAGGCACAGGAGACCCCGACACAAAGACCAAGACAGAAGACGAAGAGGAACACCAGCCCAAGGAAGACACACGGACAGGCGAGGACCAAGAAACGGAAGAGAAAGGAGAAAGACAAACAGGGAAAGAAGACACAACAAACCACCAGACACGGCACACAGCCGCAACAAAAGACGGGAAAGCGCCCGACACGCAAGAGAAAACAGGGGGGACCCGAAAGCAGACGGGGGAACCCAAACCACACTCACATCTTTTTAACACATAGAGAGAAACCATTAGTACCACTTTGTACCTAAACACCCCCTTATAGGAGATATTTAGAGGACAACTAAATGAACAATAAGCGTAAACTAGAGCTTCTAAAGGAAGCCAAACGTAGAGAAAAGCTGGGGGCATACAAAAAAGACTTCGCTCTTTTTTCAAAAGAACAAATTAGGATTATTACAAAGAATGCTTCACAAGGCTTCGTTCCGTTTGAGTTTAACCAAGCACAGTCTATTGTAAATGGTAAGATTGAAGAACAGCTAGAGGCTACCGGAAAGGTACGAGCAATTATTCTAAAAGCACGCCAGCAGGGTATTAGTACCTATTGCGCTGCTAGAGTATTCTGGAAGACATTCTTCACTCCTTACACCAGGTCAGTTGTGATGGCGCATGATAGCGCTACCTCTGATGCTCTTTTCAATATGTCGAGAAATATTATCGATAACATGGAGGAGCCACCTGCGCTAAACAAGTCTAACGCTAAGGAGATTCTATTTGAACATAACAAAAGTGGTTACAGGCTCTACACAGCGGGTGCTAAAGAAGCAGGACGAGGAACTACCCCTACTATCGCTCATCTATCAGAGGTAGGCTTTTGGCAGTTTGACGAGCAGATACTCGCAGGACTCTTCCAGGGAATCTCTCAGGAAAACGGTACTGAGGTATTACTGGAAAGTACAGCTAATGGAGCCAGTGGAGAGTTCTATCGGTTATACCAGGGGGCTATGAAAGGTGAGAATGAATACATTCCTATCTTCCTACCTTGGTTTATTACAGATGAATATCGTAGGAAAGCACCAGAAGACCTAGACTTAACAGTAGAAGAATGGGATCTAGTGGAAAAGTATGAACTAGATAATGATCAAATCTACTGGAGAAGGCTAAAGATAGCAGAATCAGGGGAGCGAAAGTTCCGTCAGGAGTACCCTGCTAGTCCTGAAGAGGCTTTTCTTGTCTCAGGTAACAGTGTTTTTGACCAAGAGGTTATTAACAGTATACAGGTTATTGCTCCTGACTACGTTAGAGAGTATGACGAGAAAAGTAGTTACTTTGAAGATGCTAAAGAAGGACACTTGGAAATATGGGTACCTCCTTCGTTCGAAGGCAGGTTTATTATTGGTGCTGATGTAGCACTTGGCGTAGGTCAAGACTACAGTACAGCAGTTATTCTTAATAAGGAGAGACAAGTCTGTGCGCTGTTTAGAGATAACTTCACGGATCCTAGTAACTTTGGTGATATTCTATTCTATTTGGGTAGATACTACAATAATGCCTTACTAGCAGTGGAGAGTAATAGTTTAGGAATTGCTACACTTAACCGTTTAAAGCAAATGAACTATGTGAACCTATACTATCAGACTAAAGCAGCTAATCTTCTTAACGATGAAGGTGGAAAACCTGGCTTTAGGACTACTGTCTCTACAAAACCTATGGTAATAGGAAACCTTAAACGGGCAATTGAGGAAGAAGACATTTGGATTCCCTCAGATGTAATGGTTGGGGAGTTAAGAACCTATGTCTCAGCAGAAAACGGGTCAACTAATGCCCTCCCAGGAAACTATGATGATACTGTTATGGCTCTTGCAATCGCATTTGAAGCCTATAGAACACACCAGCATAGGTTAACTGATGATAATGTCTCGTGGAGAGATAAAGTAGGCCACTTAGTGGAGGAGAATACACAATGGCTATAAGAGGTGATGATAATCATCCAGGACTCAAGAACCTAGTGTCTATTAAAGACAGCGAGATGGCTGAAGAATGGCGCAAAAGAGGACTTGAGGTAAGACGAAAGAATAAAGAGAAGCGAGATTTAGCAAAACAAACTATTCTTGCTATGAAATCCCTTGGAGATGAGGCACCTGACGCTATGTCGGCACTAAACTACGTGCTAGTACAGGCAATGGAAGAGGGAGATACAGATCAAATCATTAAGGTTGCTAGTATTCTAGCAGAATACCAAGCACCGAAGCTAAGTAGGCAAGATGTTACACAGACAAACCTAGATGCTTCAGACCTCACGGACGAAGAGTTACAAGCGGAGCTAGATCGGCTTACGCTTCAGTAAAAAAACTACCATTGTCCTCACCTAGTCTGGGCCGCTAGGGGTAGGAGAGGCCCATTTTAATAAAGTTTAAAGGATTCACCTATAAAAAAAGAAATAAGAGGTATAGATCACCCATGAAGTGTGTTAAAGTATGTACGTTAGACGCCACAGGCAAGTACTGTATTGGGTGTGGTAGAACTCTTAAGCAAATAGAGGAGGCGGGTAAAAGATGACTATTGAAGTAGGAGGAGAAACCTTTTCAGGGTTTAATAAACCTAAAAGAACCCCTAATCACCCGACTAAATCTCATGCAGTGGCAGTTAAAAACCCAGCGACGGGTAGACCAAAGCTCATTCGGTTTGGTTCTCAAGGCGCTAAGGGTAGCCCTAAGAAAAAAGGTGAGTCAGAGAAGTATAGAAAGAGACGTTTGGCTTGGAAAGCAAGGCATGGTCCAGATATTAAGAAAGGTCCAATGAGTGCAGCTTATTGGGCTAATAAGGTTAAGTGGTAAACCCAGGAGCGGTAAATGACACAAGTAGGAAGATATCAACAGGTTAAACCTATATCTTCGGCTAAGAAACCAACGGAACGTAAGGTTCCTCTTTCTCAGCCAGGATCTAAAGGTTATAATCAGAAGACTATGGAAGGCAGTAAGCCTGTCTATAGTGGTACGGGCGGTAAACTCTAATGGGATATCGTTATAAAGAAGCCGTATCGGATGAAGAACTAGTTAACATTATTGAGGCAGGAGTTCAGAGTTCTTCAGGTGACTGGTTAAACAGTTCAGATCTAACAAGGGAGAGACTTAAGTCTACTTATGAGTATGCCGGAGTTGCAGCAGCACACCTAGCTCCTCAAGGCGTAAGTACAATTGTAGATACAAGTACTACTGAAGTAGTGGAGGCTTACACAGCCGTACTCTCCGACCTATTTTTGTCTAATAATAGAATCGCTAGGTTTATACCCTATGATGACAGTCCAGGGGCTTTTAAAGCCTCTAAGGATGCAGCTAACTTAGTTAACTACTGCATCTTTAAAAAGAATAAAGGATGGGAAATCCTACAGACTTGGATGAAGGCTTCTCTTCTCTGGAAGAATAGCGTTATTCGCTGGGACTATATCGAAGACTTTGATTACGTAATGGAAGAATATGAGGAGATTGATGAGGCTAAACTCGATGAAATCCTTGCGGATGAAAACATTGAAATTGTCAACGAGCTAACGCTCAATCCTACATCAGAGACTATTTCTTATATTGATGTACGACTACGCAAGAAAATTGATAAGAGCCGCATTAAGCTAGAAGTTATTCCACCTGAGTCTTTTAGAATTAGTAACGAAGCTAAAGACATTGAAGACGCTAACTTTGTTGGTATTCAGTCAGAGATGACACGTTCAGACCTCCGTAAGTTCTACCCTGAGTGGGCAGAGGGGTTAACAGAACAAGAGTGGCAATCTCTAGGAACTGACGAAGATTGGTTAGGTAGCGGTAACTACAGTGAAGACGTTGCTGCTAGAAAAGAAATTACTGGTCAGAGATACTGGCAGGGTTACGAAGGTAAAAATACTTATCCTGCAGAAGCTAGCCGTGAAGTTACACTAACTGAGTCTTGGATTCGGGTAGATAGAGACGGAGACGGTATTGCAGAGCTTAAGCACTTTATTACCGTAGGTAATCATATCCTCTATGAAGAAGATACTGAAACTATTCCACTAGCTAGTATTGTACCAATTGATATTCCACACGAATTCTTTGGTTTATCAATGGCAGACTTTACTCGGTCTTCTACTCTCGCTAGCACAGCAATCCTTCGTGGATTTGTAGAGAATACTTACCTAACTAACTATTCTCCTAAGCTAGCTGATCCAAACGTAGTAGACTTCAGTGCGCTACAAAACATGAAGCCTAAGCAGATTATCCCAACTAACGGTAATCCGCAAGGCGCAGTAGCAGCACTAGCACCAGAAACTATTTCATCAGGTACCGTACCTTTGCTTGAACATCTACAGATGATTAAAGAACAAGCGACAGGTATGTCAAAGGCTGCACAGGGTCTAAACGATACTCTTTATGTATCGGGTAACTCTGAACAGAAGCTTTCAGCTGTACAATCAGCTGCTCAAAAGAGGATCCAGCATATCGCGCGTAGATTTGCGGAGACTGGATTTAAGCGACTTATTAGTGGTATCTATAATACCCTTTATCAAAACATGAAAGGTAAACAGACTTATGCCATGGACGGTATCTACGGTACTGTAAACATGAGTGAGTTACCATCACGTATGGACGTTGAGATTATGTTAGATATTGGTGAAAACTCTAATGCTAATGCTATTAATAAGCTTAGTAAGATTGGTGCAGAAATATTACCATCACTAAACCAACAAGGTGCAGGTATGGTAATTAAGCCAACAGCCCCTGCAGTATTAGCAACTAAGCTAATTGAAGCAATGAATATTGATAGTAATGATTTTCTTGAAGACTATACTCAAGAAGACTTTGTACAGAAGGCAGCTCAAGTGCTTGATAAACAGAGTAAAGACGCTCAGCTTGATAAAGAAATTGAACAACGTAAAAAGATAGCAGATGCATCACTAGCAGAAGCCAACGTTGGTTATACTAACGCTCAAGCTAAAAATACCATGGATGATAATGCTCGTCAATTAGCTGTGTCTATTGATAAGCACTTCCAGGAATGGGCAGATATTGCTATTAAGGCAACTAAAGAGGGTGCAACCTTACCGGAGCATCCTTCCTATGATCAGGTTCTTATGCTTGCCCGTCAAATTATTATGGGGCAACCTGAACCACAACAACAGGAAATGACACAACAAGATGGACAAATACCGCAAGACAGCTGAGACGAAGCTAGGTAATACTAAGTCATACGGTAATCATAAAGTTCATCCTGAAGAATTGGCGCGAAGGGCTCATGTTAAGGGTCACTTCGCCGCCAAGGAACGGGATGAATTCTTTGATGAAGTATACGGTGAGGTTCTAATCGACCTCTTTATTGAATGGCTCAAGACGGAGCCGCATGAAACAAAGTCTCGTGAGTTTCTCTATAGCTCTGCTATGGCACTAGGAAGTGTTAAAGAGAAAATGATAGGCTTTGAAATGTATGGGAAGAATATTCCGCATATGATGGAGGACACTAATGGCGAAGCGACTAATTGATTACGCCCAACTTATTAAGAATTATGAAACTATGATTGATACGCTAGAGTATGACTCTATGCGTAGTGCAGGTAAAGCAAAGCTTAACGCTGAAGTACTTTATTATATGCATGAACTTAAAGATCGTTATAGTTCTAAACAACCTAAACCTGCGGTAGCACCTGTTACCAAGAAGGGAGGTAATTAGAAATGGAAGATACCAATGCAACAACAGACTCTACCCAATTGGATGACTCTGTAGCAACGGGTGAAAGTCGAACTGAAGAGGCTATGCTGGCTGACATTCTTCGTAATACTGAGTTTCTCAGAGACGATGAATCTCTACCCGATGAGCAAGTACCACAGTTAGACGCGGAAGACTCTGATGACGAAGACCCAGAAGAATCAGACGAAGCCGATAACGTTGATGATGAAGAAGAAATCGAAGAAGATGAAGTGGAAGCAGAAGATGCGGATGATACGTCTACCCAAGAAGCTGATGTCTACACTACTGATGACCTCGATTTGGATGCTGCTGTACTCGTTAAAATTGACGGGGAAGAAGTAGCTGTTACCTTTAATGACCTTATAAAAGGTTATTCTACTGAACAACATCTTTCTAACAAGGGTCGTGAACTTGGCGAAGCACGTAAGGTAATGGAAGAGGAGTATCAGAGTAAGATCCAAGAGATTAACTCGATGGCTCAAGCTTCTGCCGCTGTGCTTTATAGTCAAGAACAAGAACTCGCTAAGGAATACCATGAGATTGAAGCAGCTATTGAACAAGCTCGTGCTGATGGCGACACCTATGAAGTTAATGAACTGAAAGATAAACGAGAGCAATCTCAAAAACAATACTGGGAAGCACGCAAAAAACGTGAAACACTAGTACAGACAGTTCAAAAACAAGAAGAAGAAAAGTTAAATCAACAATGGTCTCAACAACTAGAGTACTTTAACGAAACAATTCCAACGCTAATTCCTGATTTTAATGAGGATACTGCAATGGCAATTCGTGAATTTGCTCTTGAAGAAGGAATTCCTGCAGAAGTATTAGATACTATTGCAGATCCTGTTATTGTTAAGTTTGTTGATGACTATCGTCGATTAAAACAAGGTGTCTCTAAAGGACAAGCTAAACGTAAAACCACTGTAGTTAAAAAAGCGCCTATTCGTAAAGCTAAAACTCGTTCCCAGAAGGAAACAAGTAATGCTGAACGACTAAGGCAAAAGGCTTTAAGTGGTAATGCTTCAGCTGATGAACAACAAGATTTTCTTAGGAGTTTAGCACAACGCTCACTTAACTTATAATACCTCGGAGGTATATGAATAATGGCTAATAATCTTGGTGTTCGCGGCACCGGAGGTCCAGCAGGACCAGCTCGCGGAACCGGCAAAGACGTCTCACAGCGTGAGGATCTTGCTAACTTCATCACAATGATTACTCGTGATGAAACCCCTTTCATGTCATCTATTGGCAAAGCAAAAGCAACAGCTATCTACCATGAGTGGCAGACAGACCAGCTGGAAGCACCAGGCAACTCTCGCATTGGCGAAGGTACAGACTGGATTGCACCAGACGCAACAGGCTCAGGCGGTACAGGTGCAACACCTGCAACTGGCGACAAGTTTGCTATTTCAGGTCCATATCGCACTCGTCTGGGTAACTACACTCAGATCAACGGTAAGACAATTGCTGTATCAGGCACACGCCGTGCAGTAGATCAAGCTGGTGTAGCTGATGAGTATGCTTATCAGTTGAAGAAGCGTGGTACTGAACTACGCCGTGACGTTGAGTTTGACATGGTTCACTCAATGAACACTTCAAACGCTGTAGGTACACAGAACGCTAACGCTCGTTCAGCTGGTGGTTATCAGGCTTTCATCAACTCAGCTTCAACAGTTGACTACGTTGGTGAATTCCAGGCTCCTTCAGCAGCAACAACTGGTGCTGGTACAGATGCAGACGGTACAGCCGTAGCACGTTCAACCATTGCTGGTTCAACTACTGCACCTGATCGTGACCCAATTGCTTTGACTAACATTGACTCAGTCATGCAGAAGATCTATGAGCAAGGCGGTAAGGCCTCAAAGATCATGCTGTCACCAAAGCTTCGCCGTGACTTCTCTGACCTGATGGTTGGCGACACAGGCGTACAGCGTAATATTGACGACTCAGGCAAACTGCGTCAGTCAGTTGACATCTATATGTCAGACTTCGGTGATCTGATGGTAGTTCCTAACTACGTCATGGGTCTCACAAACAACTTCGCGTTTACTGGTGACAACAACGTTGCTCACTCAGGCGCTGGTGTTACTAACCTTGCTAATTTCTCTGCATTGATCTATGATCCAATGTGGTTTGCTGTAGCAACTCTGCGTCCTCTTGCAGAAGTTGACGTAGGCCAGCAAGGCGACTCAACTAAAGGCATGATGGTTGAAGAATCAACCTTGGAAGTACGTAACCCATTGGGTTGTGGTGCTATCTACGGTCTAGAGTAGGTTTTATTGAGGGGAGGCTTTTGGGCTTCCCCTCTTTTTACTATAGGAGAGACTAATGCCAATAACAATTAAAATGCTTGACCAAGAAAAAAATTATAAAGGTCCACTGCCTAAGTCTAAACCACCTAAAAACGCTCGGCCTAACCATCCAATGAATACTGAAAAAACTACTGGTCTTAAAGTAGATCCTCAGTACAAATCTGTTGGTGGCATAGTTTATAAAGGGAGATAAGTATGAAAACTTGTCCAGGGTGTCCAACACCTAAAAAATGCATGGCAATGGGTAAATGTTTAAATAAAGAAGCTAATAAAGGCATGAAGATGGATCCTCAGTATAAATCTGCTGGCGGTACTGTTTTCAAGGGGCGTTAAAGATGAAAATTAAATCAGGTGATACACTATCTCAGATTGCTAAAAGTCAAGGTATGACACTTAAAGCCTTACTTGCAGCAAACCCACAAATTAAAAACGCTAATCAGATCCGTGTAGGTCAGTCTATTACTATTCCACCTAAGGCTATGCAAGCTGGTTCAGCTAGCAAGAATCCATATGCGGGTATGACACGTACACAAATGAATATGATGGACGTTAAGAACAAAGATACCAATAAACAAGAAGCTGTAACTCGTGGTATGCAAACACAAGGAAAGTATGGTGGCTCTAAAACTAGTCCTACTAAATCAAAAACTGAAGAAACATTGCGTAAAGCACCACATATTGAAAGCCCTTCACAATTGCGTGAACGTGCTAAAAAGTATGCAAACCGTAAAAACAAACGTTAATAAACAAATAGGAGTAAAGTAAATGCTAGTTATTCAAACTGCTAACGGGAATACTTACCCCGCTGAAACTTGTGTATGGCGCACTGCTGTTGTAAGTGGCGGCAATGGCTATAAGCTAACACATTTAACTATTGGATCACCAACAATTGCGGTAGGCGCGGCTCCAGCTGCAGCCCCGGCAGGTGCTCAATTAGGATACATTGGAAAGTCAGGTCGTTTTGTAGCGTATACAGAACCCGCCTAATTAAGTAGGAGAGGACATGAGTAAAGAAACAGACTTTAAATTCTATAGTGCAACTGTAGGAGCCAATGAAGGTATTCAAGCTGGCTTTGATCTTCAGAGTGGAGATTGGCAAGCAATACAAGATATTTCAAAGTATAAGGAAGCAGCAAAACTTCAGCGAGATAAAGAAGCATATTATGGTAAAAGCAATAATGGATACCGTAAAATGGCAACTATCCCTGATATTGTAGCTATTAAGATTCTTGAAGACCATAAACTAGATCTACACGATCCAGCTTTTATGCAAGATCCTAATAACCTTAAGAAACTTAAAAAGATCTTAATTACAGAATACTCCGATTTGGTAATTAATACTTAATTAGGAGGCCACAGATGGCATTGACTTATCAACAGCTTATTGATAAGGTTCGAAACTGGTCAAATAGAGATGAAGCAACTGTATCAGATGCAATCATTGGTGATTGTTTAAAGTATGCAGCAGATAAGGCTTATAAGAAGCTTCGTGTACCACCACTAGAAAATGTAGCTACCTATAGCGGTGCTTCATTGTTAAGTGCTACAACTTCATCTAATCAGCTTAACGGTAGTATTACTGAAATACAATTACCGTTTGACCTAGTCGAATTTATTCAAATAAGAGAAGTGGACGCCAATGGTAATAGCACTCGTGTATTTAATGAAAAGGTAGACATCCGTACTTTTAACGATGTTCTTGCTGAGAAATACACAGGCTATAATTATTGGGCTCGTCAACAAAACGTTATTTTATTAACACCTGGCTACGGTCAGGGTAGTACTAGCGGTTCAGCTAATGCTATTGAACTTTATTACTATCGTAATCTACCTGCACTCGATGCGCTATATGCAGTAACAGTACTTAACTATGCTGCTGGTTTTCTAACAACAGCAGGTGCTGGCGCAGGGATTAATAACTCAGCATTACTTTACTTTAATAGTAATACTGGTGTAACTGCATATGCTACTGCAACAGCAGCACAGGCTGCAGATCCTGCAGGAACAGTAACTTCTACCTATTACATGGGTACACTTGTTCCTAACTGGTTAAGAGATAGCAACGAAAGAGTTTTAATCTATGGAGCATTAGCTCAAATTTTTGGTTATGTTCAAGAGGACGACCAAGCAGCAAAATATTTACAAGCTTTCAATGCAGAGATTGCTGAACTTAATGACGAAGATGCTAAGCGGAATGCCTCCGGTGGTAATCTACAAGTAAACTTTAACGGGAGAGGGTTAATATAATGGCAACACCAGCAAGACCTGGATCCTTTACGGGTGCTACTGATAATGCATCAAGTGGAGGTTTATTTACAGATACACTGATTGATGGTATCCCCGATATTGTAGGTGCAGACGTAGCAGCCGCACAAGCGGCGGCAACTGCAGCGGCAGCATCTGAAACTAACGCAGCTACTTCAGAAACCAATGCGGCAACTTCTGCTACAACAGCTTCAACTGCAGCAACAAATGCGGCTAATAGTGCTACAGCGGCGGCAAATAGTGCCACGGCAGCAGCAACCTCAGCTTCAACTACGGCAGCTGACGCAGCTACAGCAACTGCTCAAGCAGCAGCAGCCTCTACTTCCGCAACTAATGCTGCAGCGTCTCAAACAGCAGCAAGTAACTCAGCAACTTCAGCAGCAACAAGTGCTACTCAAGCGACTGCTTCTCAAAACACTGCACTCGCTTCTGCCTCTTCAGCAAATAGCTCTGCAACTGCAGCTGCTACAAGCGCTACTAATGCAGCTACAAGTGAAACCAATGCTGCTACTAGTGAAACCAATGCAGCCACTTCAGCTACAAGTTCAGCTAATAGTGCAACAGCTTCTGCGACTAGTGCTTCAAATGCAGCCACTAGTGAAACTAACGCGGCTACAAGTGAAACCAATGCGGCAACAAGTGCTTCTGCAGCAGCTACTAGTGCTACGAATGCAGCAGCAAGTGAAGCAACAGTAACAGCAGATGCAGCAGCAGCAGCAACTAGTGCAAGTAATGCTTCTACTTCTGAGACAAATGCAGCGGCAAGCGCAGCGGCAGCTTTAGCTTCTGAAACTGCAGCAGCAGGTTATGTTGATGAGTTTGATGATCGTTATCTTGGATCTAAAACTTCAGATCCAACACTAGATAATGATGGAAATGCCTTGACAGATGGTGCGTTGTATTATAATACAACTGTTGACCGTATGAAGGTATATGATCTCAGCACTACTTCCTGGTTATTTATTTCACCAACAGCAGCAGAACAAACAAACATTGATGCAGTAGCAAATGATATTACTAATGTTAATACTGTAGCTACTAACCTTACCGACATTAATTCATTTGCTGATACATACTTTATCTCAGCAACAACACCACCTTCACCAACAACAGGTGATCTGTGGTTTGATACTACTGCAAGTATTATGAAAGTGTATGATGGTAGTAACTTTGTTAATGCTGGCTCTGCAATTAACGGAACTTCAGCTAGATATAATTATGTAGCAACAGCAGGTCAAACTACCTTTGCAGCTACCTATGATGCTGGTTTTGTAGACGTATACCTGAACGGTATTAAGCTAGTTAATACAACTGACTTTACTGCGACTTCAGGAAGTGATATTGTACTTACAACAGGTGCAGCTTTAAATGATACTGTTAATATTGTAGGGTATGGGACTTTTGTACTTAATAATACTTCGCTAGATGATCTTGTAGACGTAAATACTACAGGTGTTGCTAACGGTGATACAATTGTTTATAACAGTACATCAGGAAACTTTGAAGCTGGAACAGCTGGTGCAAGTGCAGGCTTTGCAATTGCAATGTCAATAGCCCTATAGGAGTTTATAATGGCACAAAATTTTAGAAGATATACCCGAAATGATGTCGGGACATCTGCCTCGGATATTCCTAATGGGGCAAACTTTGATAGCTATGATACCATTGTTGGTATTCATATGACTAATATTACATCAAATTCAATTGTTGTTGACGCTTATATTAACGATGGTACTAATGATATTTACCTTGTTAAAGGCGCACCTATTGCAGCTGGTGGAGCATTACAATTACTTGATGGTGGTGCTAAGATTGTAGTACAATCAGGTGATCGCCTTTACGTCAAATCAGACACAGCTTCTTCATTAGATGTTTGGGTATCTGCCGTTGATGACATCTCAGCTTAAGGGAGGAAACTATGGGTTACATTGGTAATCAAGCCGTTCAAGGCTATAGCAGTATTCCTGCAAAGCAAGATCTTACTGGTGCTACTGGCACAACCCTTACACTATCTCATGCTGTAGCAAACTCAGAGTCTATTGATCTTTACATTAATAATGTACGTCAAGAGCCTACTGAAGCCTATACAGCCGCTGGAACAACGGTAACTTTAACTGGATCAGTAATAGCAACTGATGACATTTATGTGGTTTACAACGCATTAGCATTACAAACTACAGTTCCACCTGATGGCTCTATTACACAAGCCAAGTTAGACCCTGCACTCGTACTAGGTGGCGGTAGTTATCTCGGTGATAGTGGTGGTGGTACGGCAGATATCTTTCGGGTGCATGAGAGTGAGTTAAACACTAGCGTCACAGTAGTAACTAACACCAACGCCCTATGCGCTGGCCCTCTAACCCTAGCGACAGGAGTTACCGTTACAGTTAATGGTAATCTGGTGATAGCATGAGTGAACTAAGAGCAGACACAATCACTGCCAGCGATGGCACAAGTCCTGTCACGTTGACTAAGCAGAGTGCGGCGAAAACATTTTTACAATGTAACCTAAGTGGTCCAACGCTAGAACAAAGTTTGAATATTGCTTCTGTAACAGACGTGCAAAGCGGAAGGCACGAATTTAATTTTTCTAATTCGTTTGCACAGAGAACTTATGCCGCAGTTTGTGGTGGTGGTGGAGACACACTGAACAATACTCTTGCAAATGTCGCTACTGCAACCCCCGGAAAAACAACCAGTAAAGTTACCGGAGACACACAGTATCAGCAAAACTTAGTGTTTGAACCAACTGAATGTGCAATAGCAATTCACGGAGACTTAGCATGAGTGAGATAAAAGTAGATAACCTCACTGGCAAGACATCCGCTGGTGATATCACAGTGACCTCTGAAGGCGGTGCGGCAACGCAGAGTTTGCAACAGGGTTTAGCGAAGTGTTGGGTAAACTTTAATGGCACTGGTACTATTGCAATTCGTGACTCGCTGTCAGTAAGCGGATTGGTCGATAATAATACAGGAAATTACACTGTTAATTATAGCAATAGTATGGGCAATGATGACTACTCCAGCACTGTAAGTGCAAACGCAAGCAGCGGTCTTTTTGGCACTCTGCAAAGCGAAGCATCTATGACAACTACAGCAACAAACATTAGTTGTTACAATGGCAGCATAGGTACAGCAGACCACGCTGTTGTTTGTTTGCATACACACGGAGACCTCGCATAATGGCTGGAAAAATTATAGCAGATACGCTGGAACACAGCACCGCTGGGTCAATCGCCACGAACTATGTTGTTAATGGTAGTGCGAAGGCGTGGATACAGCACAATGCAGGAACATCCATTACTAACAGCCTAAACTACGCCAGTCTTACGGATGTTGGCACAGGAAATTACCGCCCAAACTACACAAACAATATGGCAAACAATGACTACGCAGCCGCTGGTTTTGCTGGCAACGCAAGCACTAGCGTATGTTCCGGCAACGAAATGAATGTAGCATATGTAGATACATTTTATCGTGTGGGAAGCACAGGTTCTGTTGCGGATGTTTCAGAAGCGCAGTTTATGGTTTTGGGAGACCTCGCCTAATGACCCAGACACCAGAGTTCAAAGGCACTCACCTGTTTGACCGCCTATGCTGGGCAAAAGAAAACCTTGAGCCACATCAGTCAGACTATCGTGTAGTCTATGAGGACAGCGTTGATGAGTGCGCCAAGATACTTGTGCCTGACCCTAACTGGATGGCGTGTGCATTGCAGGGCGGTATCCTTCCACCTGTGTGGGTATATCACGAACTGGCAAAAGACGAGGCGCAGCCTGACTTCAAGAAGCACACTCGTGGCTACTTGCTGCATGAGACTGAACCAATGCCAGCGATGACTGAAGAAGAAGCGATTGAGTACCTCATTCAGAAGGACTGCCCAGAAGCGGTATGGAAAACATATAATGAAGGCAACCGTCTAAAGATGGTTATCTGTAAGAAAGAACAATTACCTCAAACAAGAGAATGGCGTAATTCATGGAAGATCTCAGAAGATCTCCAAGTAGCCGCATAGGAGTAATAAATGGTAGATACATATATTGTAGATATGAATGGAGTGCAAGCTGATGCAGCTAGTACAACTGTTCCCGCAGATCGTAACTTCCGTGGTGCTTGGGTTCTTAATGGAACTGTCATCAGTGAAGATATCGATGCTGCTAAAGAAATTTTTAAAGATAAGATTCGCGAAGTTCGTAAGCCTCTACTAGAAGTTAAAGACGTAGAGTTGATGAAAGCATTAGAAACAGGTGCAGATACAACAGCTATTGCTGCTGCTAAGAACGCATTGCGTGATGCACCAGCTGCTTCTGCTATTGCTAATGCTACGACTATTACTGAACTTAAAGCTGCTTGGAATACATCAGTACTTGGTGCAAGCCCTTACTAATAGGAGGCTATAATGGCATTAAGTACAATTAAAACAGCAAGTATAGCTAATGATGCTATTACTTCTGATAAAATAATAAACGATGGTAATCTAGGTGTTAGAAACCTCATCATCAACGGTGCGATGCAGGTAGCACAGCGGGGTACTAGTGGTGCAACTGGAAATGGCTACAATAGTGTTGACAGGTTTAGAATAGCTAGTGGTGGTACTAGCCAGTGGGCATTAACGCAAACCCAAGAAACCGATGCGCCGACAGGTTTTTCTAAAT
>Ga0255773_10001750_pt1 | contig 21240 bp, 19 predicted proteins | sample 011ome_17_FD_179971 | JGI IMG/M metagenome (GOLD analysis project Ga0255773, IMG submission 179971) | Coastal salt marsh microbial communities from the Groves Creek Marsh, Skidaway Island, Georgia - 011502XT metaG (version 2) | ecosystem: Environmental > Aquatic > Marine > Intertidal zone >...
TCATGCTTTTTTTGAGCAGCCGGTTCTCCAGCATCTGCTCGGCCAGCGCCTCCTTGAGGTTGCGCGTCTCGGCACGCAACGTCTTCACCTCATTGCTGGTGGCTTGGCGTGCGGTATCCCCGGCCAGACGCTTCTTGCCCGCTTCCAGGAACTCCTTCGACCAGCTGTAATATAGGCTCTCGGCGATCCCCTCGCGGCGGCACAGCGCGGCGATGCTTTCCTCGCCACGTAGTCCCTCCAGAACAATGCGGATCTTCTCTTCGGCCGAATACTGCTTGCGCGTCTTACGGCGGATATCCCGAACCGCCTGCTCGGCGGTGTCTTTCGTCGTCATCGATTTTTGTCTCATCTTCCTTCCCCTACGGGTCTCTACGATGAGCCAAAAATCCTCCCTTATGCAAACTCCTCAATCTGCCCCATGAGCGCTGACGTCAGACACTCTCCGTCAGGCACATCGACTTCTATCCGCTCCACGCCGGCAACGCCGTCATTGAGCAGGTCACTCTCTGCGGGGCGGCGCAGACCGTCAAGCGCCGCGCCGCCGATCCGGGGATCATTGGGCAGTATCCGCTCAAAACCCGGCGCGATTGGGCCATCTGGCGGGCCGAAATCCCACGCCAAGGCGGCACGTGTCGGGACGAATTCGTTGTCCACCCCGATACGGACAATTTGCGATCCGGACACCAGATCGATCGCATTGCTGGCAATCTGGTCGATGACACTCAACAACGAATTCGTGGATGCATCCTTTTTTCCCGCCCGATCTGGGCAATAAGCGCCGTCGCGCGCCGCGCTATCGCTTCCGGGCTTTTTCCGTCGGTACCGCGTAGAAATGCCTGAAGGACAGCCAATGCATCGTTATCCCCGGCAAGGGCACGATCGACCACCTCCTGGGGAACCACCTCGACCGGCGTCGCGGTCGCTGCGGGCTGTTCATTCTGCGGTGGCTGTTCGTTCCCGGATTGCGCATATGTTGCGGTCGATCCTGCCGACATGAGGGCGAAGGAGACCAGAAATCCGCAAAGCGCGCGGCGGTAGTCATGGCTGAAATTCAAGCGAACGTACTCCTACTTTGTCCGCACGGATACTCCGGACAGGGCTTCTATACTCTCAGCTAAAATAGCAAACAATGTGTAATTTTCAATGATATCAACCGGAAGCTCAATATAGATCAATATGTTGATAGAGATCCGGAAAAGCCCGGGGACTTCCCCGGCCCGCCGCTACGGGCCATCGGACGCCCGCACAACCACCAGATCGCGTTCGGTCATATCCGTCAACGCCGCCCGGATATCGGCCGAGATTTGCGCCGTTCCCGTATCGGGAAATGCCTCCGCGAAAGCCTGCACGATTTCGCTTTCGCGGCGCGGTTCTTCAATAAACCGCCACAACGCGCTGGTAACTTCATCCAGATAGAAAACCTCGCCCGTCTCCGGTTCGACGAGGAAGGTCTCCGCATCGATTTCCGTCGCGGCGACGGCCGGATTGCGGATATAGAGTTGCTCGTCCGTCATTTTTCCGCATCCGCGTTGTTATTCCGGAATTTCCCGGAGAGCAGCGCCGCGGCGTCCCGGCTGCTTGAAAAACGAAGGTGATAGGCATCGACCGCAGCCGCCAGGCGGGTCAACCCAGCCAGCAGATCGGTTGACGGAATATGCGGCGCGAAGGCCGTGCGCACCATCGCCTTGACCAGTTCGGGCGGCGACGCGGGACGCAACTCGGACGCGCCGGATTCCGTCCGGTCCAGGAAGACAAGTGCACGGACCTCCGCGGTTTCCCCGAAGGTACCGGCCTCCCCCTCCCATAGCTTGAGATAGGCCATATCTTCGCCCTGCATCGAGGAATACCCGTCAACGAATTCCCGGAAGCCGTCGCCGCAATCTTCCGGCAACGGCAATCGCACTTTTGGCATCAGCCCGAGGCACATTCCGCAGGAGGGATTCTCGAGCGTCACCGCAATCTGGTCGTCGCCGAAAAAGCGGTTGCCAAGAACCGCAAGCTGCAGCGCGACGCTCGACTTTCCGGCGAGCGAATCCCCGATCACGACGACCAGTCCGTCGCCGACACGGGCCGCACCTGCATGCAGGCACACCAGTGTCGGGTCCCGCGCCACGAAGACGCTTATGAGCGCTCCGGCAAGGCCGTTGGCCGCGTCATAGGGATTATCGAACGAGAAATCCGCGCCCCCCGGGCCCTTGCTGATGACCTGGAATGTGGAATCCGGATTTTCGACGACCCGGATATCGGGCGCGCGCGCTGCCTCGGCCCCCGCCCATTTGAGGGGCCAGCCCGCTATATAGTAAGGCAGATACGGCATCAAGGCCTCGGCATTTTCGACCAGTAATGGATCGTCTTCCCGGCCAACCCACCAGAAACCGGGGGCCATATCCTTTTCTTCGCCAACAGGATCAGGCATCGCCGGGGGGAGCCTCCCGCGGGGCGCGTTTGGACAAAATCCGCTGAAGGGTGCGCCGGTGCATATTCAACCGTCGCGCGGTTTCGGAGACGTTCCGGTCGCACTGTTCATAGACGCGCTGGATATGCTCCCACCGGACACGGTCTGCCGACATCGGGTTTTCCGGCGGCGGCGGCAAACCATCGCCTTTGGCGAGAAGCGCCGCTTCGATCGCATCCGCATCTGCGGGCTTCGCCAGATAATCAAGCGCGCCCGCTTTCACGGCCGCAACGGCGGTCGCAATGTTGCCATAGCCGGTCAGCATGACGATCCGCGATTCCGGACGGCCTTCCTGGATCGCCGAGACGATATCCAGACCACTGCCGTCAGCGAGACGCAGGTCAAGCACGGCAAAGGCAGGCGGTTTCGAACGGGCGGCAGAAACGCCGTCCCGCACACTCGCCGCCGTCATCACTTCAAAGCCCCGGTTCTCCATCGCACGCACCAGCCGGGTACGAAAAGGCTCGTCGTCATCGACGATGAGAAGCGTTCGGTCTTCGAATTGATCCAGTGTTTCTACGATCATGCCGACAGTTCCAATTTTTTTGCCTCAAGCTGGGCCCTGCGCCACTCGATATCAACGATCGCGCCGCCTTTCCGTGCGTTCTCGAAAGCGACCGTCGCCCCTGATCTCTGCAGCAGCGTTTTCGCGATAAAAATGCCGAGGCCCATATGCCCGCCCGGGTTCGCCCGCGAAGATATATACGGTTCCCCGATATGCTCAAGAACGACCTGCCGAAAGCCGGGACCGTCGTCGCGGATAGAAACACGGATTGTCTCCGCGTCCCAACCGCTCGAGATGGATACGGTAGAACGCGCGAACTGGACGGCATTCTGAATGATATTGCCAATTCCATGGACGATTTCCGGGCTGCGGACAAGGATGGGTTCCGGGCTCGTATCGTCTTCCCGCGACGGCATCCGCTCGAAGGAAAAGGTCACGTGATCCTGATGGTGACGTTCGGCCGCCGCCTGAACCAATGCATGGAGAGGTAATAGCGCAAAAGGCGAGGTGCGGTCTTCTCCGTCATCGGACCGCGCTGAAAGCTCCGCCAGGATGTCGCGGCAACGGGCCGTTTCACTTATCAGCAAGCGGACGTCTTCGGAAATGGGACTGTCTTCCGGCAGGTCGCGGGCGATCTCGCCGGACACGACGGCGATCGTGCCAAGCGGGCTGCCAAGTTCGTGCGCCGCCGCGGCAGCGAGACCGCCCAGCGCGGCAAGCTGCTGTTCACGCGCAAGCGCCAGTTGGCTGGCGGTCAGGGCGTTGGCCATCCTGCGCGCCTCTTCGGCGACCCGCCACGTATATATCGCGAAGAAAACAATCCCGACGGCAAGCGCCACCCATGTTCCCAGGACATACTCCCGCGGCATGGTAAAGCCGCCTGTCGCCCAGGGCAGAGGGTAGTGTCTGACAGCGAGCAAGGTAATGCTGGCCACCGACAGGACGCAGAGCGCAATCGTGCTCCGGATCGACAGGATCGTGGCGGACACGGCGACCGGCGCCAGCAACAGGAACGAAAAGGGATTTTCGAGCCCCCCCGTCAGATATAACAGCGCCGCAAGCTGCATGATATCGAACGCGAGGAACGCCGCCGCCGAGCGCTCCCCGAGGCGCACGGGTGTCGGGTGCCCCGACATCACGATCAGGTTCAAAAGAAGCGATGCTCCCACGACGGAAAATGCCGGGGCCAACGGCACCGGGAAACCGAAGCCGTAATGGACGACCAGCAGGGTCAGCACCTGGCCGCCGATCGCAACCCACCGGATGAGCGTCAGCGTGCGCAGACGAACGGGGTCGGTCGCTGGAGGTGCTATTGCGTATGCCGAGCTCACCGACGGGGTATCGTCGATCGCGCGGCTGCTGCTCGGGGCGTTCATCTGTCACCTCGGAATTGCGGGCGGACATACCGGAGAAAATATCGGGGTGACGTCTATCCCGATGTTCCGCCGGAGTGAAGTTTAATCCGCAAATTCGTTCACATCGACAATTAAGGCACTGGCACTTGCAGACGGTCCGGCCCATATTCCCGCAATGCCGGAGTTTGCAATCAAAGTAGAGAATCTCGCCAAGCGATTTGGCGATGTCGTGGCCGTCGAAAATCTGAGCTTCGAAGCCCGGGAAGGAGAGGTCGTCGGCCTGCTTGGCGGCAATGGCGCCGGAAAAACGACCACCATTTCGATGATTCTCGGCCTGTTGATTCCCACGTCGGGCAGTCTCGAAGTGCTTGGCACCGACATGCTCCGGCATCGCTACCGTGTCCTTTCACGGATCAATTTTTCATCGCCCTATGTCGACCTGCCCAAGCGCCTTACCTCCAGAGAAAACCTGATGGTATACGCGAGACTCTATGGCGTTCCCAACCCTGCCCGGCGGCTTGCGGCACTGGCCGAAGACCTCGCAATAGACGGGTTTCTCGACCGGCCGTTCGGTAATCTGTCGTCCGGCCAGAAGACCCGTGTATCGCTGGCGAAATCGCTTTTGAATGAACCCGATCTGTTGCTGCTCGATGAACCGACGGCTTCTCTGGACCCTGACACGGCGGACTGGGTGCGCACCTATCTCAAGAACTTCCAGCAGAAAAGGGGCGCCACAATCCTGCTCGCATCGCACAACATGGCCGAGGTAGAACGCCTGTGCGATCATGTCGTGATGATGAAACTGGGCAAAATCGTCGACCGCGACAGCCCCGCAGGGCTGCTGAGAAAATATGGTCGCGGCACGCTCGAAGAAGTGTTTCTGGATATCGCCCGGAACCGGAAAAGCGATCAGCCGGAACAGGCAGCGCAACAGCTTTGAGCGTCACAAGTATGAAAAATCAGGTCAACGGATACTACTTTTCGCCTCGGCGCGTCGGCGCGATGGTGCTCCGGTATTTCTACCTGCTGCGCGGTTCGCTGCCCCGGATCGTCGAGCTCGCTTACTGGCCGACAATGCAGATGCTGATCTGGGGTTTCATGTCCCAGTTCCTCTACGAGCATTCGGAATGGTTCGCCCGGGCCGGCGGCGTTCTGATTGCGGCGGTTCTGCTGTGGGACGTAATGTTCCGGTCGAATATCGGCGTTTCGATTTCCTTCCTGGAGGAAATGTGGTCGCGCAATCTGGGTCAGCTTTTTGCCAGCCCGCTGCGGCCCTATGAATGGGCCTGCGCCCTGCTCGCCATCAGCGGCGTCAGGACCCTTATCGGGGTCGTTCCCGCGGCGCTTCTTGCCATCCCGCTTTATCACTATTCGATTTTCGAGATGGGTCTGCCGCTGATCGCTTTTTTCGTAAACCTGCTGATTTTCGGCGCCGCCGTGGGACTGGCTGTTTCCGGGCTGGTCATGCGATGTGGATTAGGCGCGGAAAGCCTGGCCTGGGCGGTCATTTTCGCCGTCGCCCCGTTGAGCGGTATCTACTATCCCATCAGCACCCTGCCCGACTGGTTGCAGCCGATCGCGTTCAGCCTGCCATCCGCCCATGTGTTCGAGGGTATGCGCGCAGCCGTTATGGAGAGTGTCTTTCTGACAGACAGGTTCATCTGGGCGGTATCTCTGAACGTTGTCTATCTCTGCCTCGGGATGGCGGCTTTTCTCTGGGCGTTTCGCGTGGCCCGGCATCGCGGCCAGTTGCTGCAGATGGGTGAATAGTCCCAACCTTCCGGCAAATGTCCCGGGCGTCAGAAACGATGCAGGAGAAGCGCCAGCAGTGCGAGCGGCGCAACACCGAGAAAGCCGGCGATCAGATAGAGCCACATGGCCCGCGCTATATCTGTCGAGTTCGCACGAGCCCGCCCGTTCCCGATCCATGCGCCCGGCGCGACAGCGCCACCATGCCGACGCGGGCCCGACAGCGACAGGCCGAGCGCCCCCGCAACGGCGCCCTGCGTCCACCCGGCCCTCGGCGAGTGGCTGGACGCCGCACCGCCGAAGACCCCGCGGATCGCCGCGAGCGGACGCGCGGTCGGCGAAAAAAGCGTGCCGGCCACGATCAGGATCGCCGTCACCGGCGCCGGGATAAGGTTCAGCAACCGGTCGAGTGCGCCTGCAACGCCGCCGAACGCCACGTGCTTTTCCGTCGGGTGCGCAAGCGCATCGGCGAGCGCCGTGGTCACGCGGTAGACAAAGACGCCCGGCAGTCCGGCAATCAGGTACCAGAAAACCGGGCCGACAAGTCCGTCACAGAGGCGCACGGCAAAAATCTCGACCGAGCCGCGGGCCAGTCCGTGCTCGTCGATATTTCCGGTTTCGTATTCAACCATGCGGCCCAGAATGCCGCGCGCGCGATCCATGCTTTTACGGGCAAGCGCACGGCGAAGCGCGCTCGCATTCATCAGCGGACGCTGCAGGCCGACACACATTGCGACAAGGACGACTTCGACGATCCATCCATCTGCGAGTGTCCGGCAAAAATCGGCCGCGTAGACTCCGAAGACGGCGGACAGGGGAACCATGATCAGAACAAGCAGGGCGCCGCGAAACCGGCGGCTGCGGTTCGATCGGTTCTGGCGATTCAGACGGCGGTCCGCACGGTGGGCGAGAAACAGACTGATCGCGCGCGGGGATGAAAGAACCTGACTGAAACCGGGAAGGCCGCCGGCCACGAATTCGAGCGCGAGCGCGGCACAAACGACCACGAACAGATAATCGCTCCCATAGAACCAGTCCGGTGAAACAGGCATTTTCCCCCAACGGATTTAAAACCCGACGGGCGAGGTTTACCGGTTTACGGTGAATAAAGTCCTAATTGCCGAGCCCGGCGGATTTCAGGTAACGGATGATGACCCGGCGATTGTTTCTGACGGCCCAGTCGTAAGCGGTCCGGCCAGTGAAATCGGTCACGCTGGTGTCTGCTTTCAGTCGGATAAGCGCCTGCACCGCAGCGAGGTGTCCTTCGGAGGCAGCAACCATCAGCGGCGTCAGCCCCTGACGGTTCGCCTTATCGAGGTCCGCCCCCTTCTCCGCAAGTATCTCCAGAATCCCGACATGGTTTGCCGCCGCGGCGTAGTAAACCGGCGAACTGCCGAATTTATCGATCGCGCCGATTTTCGGATTAAACCGCAAAAGCAGCTGGGCAAAATCCTCGTTGCCGGTGATGGCCGCGAAAAACAGGGCCGTCCTTCCATTCTCGTCGCGGGCATCCACATCGTGTTTGCGAAAAAGCAGATCTTCTGCGGCCTTGAGGTCGTCGGCCTTTGCCGCTTCGATCAGGCTGTCATTGCTCAACAGGTTTATATCTGCCGATGCCCCGATCGGAGACATTGCGAGCATCAGAAAGGCCAGACAACAGGCTATGGATGTGCGGGACATGTGCATATGCGGAACTTGTGCACCCGGACGCTCGCGGTCAAGTCTTTCTATGGCCTTCGGGCCGCCGCTTGCTTATATCTCTCGTTAGATCGGGTTTCAGGAGAAATAGATCCATGCGCATCTATCAGGTCGTGCTGCTCGCGGCGACCGGCATCGTTATCGCGGCCATTGCGGCTTTTATCCTCTATGGCGGCGGCACCGGCGGCAAGGGCGTTGCGTCCATCGGCGGGCCGTTTTCACTGGTAGATGACGAGGGCCAGACGAAGACCGACAAGGATTTCCGCGGGCGTTACATGCTGATTTATTTCGGATACACGTATTGTCCGGACGTGTGCCCCACGGCATTGCAGTCGATGACCCAGGCGATGGATCGACTTGCGCCTGAAACCCAGGCAAAGATCACGCCGATATTCATCACGATCGATCCGGAACGCGATACCGCGAAGCAGCTCAAAGCCTATGTCGAAAACTTCCATCCGCGCCTGGTCGGCCTGACGGGCACCCCGGAACAGATCGCGCAAACCGCCCGCCTTTACCGCGTGTATTTCGGCCGCGCAAAGGATGAAAGAGAAGAATCGACGGAATACCTCATGGATCACAGCTCCATCATCTTCCTGATGAATCCGGAGGGGGAATATGTCACGCACTTCACCCATGCCACCACGCCGGAGAAGATGGCGGAAAAACTGGCGACGGTGGTAGGCGGCTGACCCGTGACCGATCCGGCACCTTTCTGGGAAACGAAATCCATCGACGAGATGGATCCGGCCGAGTGGGAATCCCTGTGCGACGGATGCGCCAAGTGCTGCCTGATCAAGCTCGAGGACGTCGACACCGGTGAGATCGCCTTTACCGAGGTCGTCTGCCGGTTGCTCGAACTCGGCACCTGCGCGTGCTCGGACTATACCCGGCGGACGACCCGGGTGCCGGACTGTCTCCAGGTGACCCCGGACCTCGCCCGGACGGCGAACTGGCTGCCATCGACATGCGCCTACCGACTGCTCGCGGAAGGCAAGGAACTCAGCTGGTGGCACCCGCTTGTATCCGGGAGCCGCGAGACCGTTCACACCGCCGGCATATCGGTGCGCGACAAGGTGATCCATGAATCCCAGCGGGTCGATCCCGAAGACCATATCGTGACCTGGCCGGAATGAAGGCATTCGCCAACGGCCGAACTTGTTAAAACAGGCAAATCAACAGACAGACTGGAACAAGCGATGAGCACACTCTCCCCGATCGATGGCGGCGTCATGGCCGCGGTCCTGACACCGCTGAAGGACGACCTGTCGCCAAATCACGCCGCCTGGCTCGACCATGGCCGGAACCTGATCGCACAGGGCTGCACGGGCCTTGCGGTGCTCGGCACAACCAGCGAGGCAAATTCGTTCAGCGTGGCGGAACGGCTGGCGATGCTCGACGCACTTGGCGACAGCGACATAGATGCCGGACTGTCGGTACCGGGCGTCGGCTGTTGCGCCATTCCCGATACGGTTGAACTGTGCAACAAGGCGCTGGAAATCGGGGCAGCAGGCGTGCTCATGCTGCCGCCGTTCTATTACAAGCCGGCGAGCGATGACGGCCTGTTCGCCGCCTATTCGGAGATAATCCAGCGGGTGGGCGACCCAAAGCTTAAAATCCTGCTGTATCACATTCCCCAGAATACCGGCGTTCCCATCACGCTGCCGCTGATCGAAAAACTGGTCGCCGCCTATCCCGACACCGTGATCGGCATCAAGGATTCGGCAGGCGATTTTTCGAACATGCAGGCAATGGTCGAGAACTTTCCGGGCTTCCGGGTGTTTTCGGGCTCGGACGCCTACCTCCTCGATCTCCTGCGGATCGGCGGAGCGGGCTCCATCACCGCCTGCAACAATATCTCTGCCCGGGAATCGGCCGCAGTGCTTGCCAGCTGGGAAACCGACAACGCGGGCGCCTGTCAGGCAGCGCTGAGCGCGATCCGCCTGGCAACCCAGAAATTCCCGCTGGTCGAGTCTCTGAAGGAAGCGATGGCGCGCCAGACCGGCGATGCGGCATGGCGCACCCTGAGACCGCCGCTTCAGCCGCTGGATGCGAAAACTGCGGACGCCTTCTGGGCGGCGCTAGGGGCGGCCGGGTTCAGCGCGGCGGCCTGAATTCACCAGGCCGACACCGCCCAGCACCAGGGCGGCTGCAACCCATACAAGCAGTCCGGGCCGCTCGCCCAGCAGCGCCATTCCGTACAGAATGCCGGTAAGCGTGGTGACATAGGTTGACTGCGCGCCGAAGGTGGCATCCGTGCGACGGATCAGCTCGTAGAGGCCGAAAAAGCACATCGCCAGGATTGCCGCATGGGCGAACATTGCCAATTCCGGGAGCCCGGGCTCGATCTCCCAAAGGGCGTGAAACTGCCCGGTCGCCAGGGACATGATCAAGGCAATGACCGACGACAGCGTGAAGATGCCTGCCGTCAGGGCCATCGAATCGTCCCCCTCCGGCCGGCTGCGGTCGATGGTGATGTTCGAATAGGCATAGATCAGCGGTGTGACCAGTCCCAGCGCCAGCCAGCCCAGGGGAAGGGACGCCGACATGCCGGTCGCGGGGACAAAGACCAGCAGAATCCCGATCAGCCCGATCAGGGTCCCGACCCCCCGGCGCAGCGAAAATTTCTGATGGCGCAGCGTCACAGACGCCGCGAAAGTCATCAACGGGGCGGTCCCCAGCAGGATGGAGACTATTCCGGCAGGGATATTCTGCAAAACGGTATACATGACGAATCCGGCGAGGACGAAGCGCGAGCAGCCGGACAGGAGATAGTAGCGGATATGCGGTCCCGAAAACCGCGGCCGCGCGCCCCGCAGGGCGCACAATATCCAGCAGACGATACCGGCCCCCACGGCCACCCAGAAAACATACCCCATCGGGGCTATTCCGCTGGTCACCGCAAAGCGCGCCAGCGCCGGAACGGCGCCCCATGCGCCGCCGACGGCCAGCAGGATAAAAACGGGAACGAGCGAGCCGCGCAGGGCCGGGGAAATGATCATCGCTCCGCTATAGCAGCCGAAAGCCCGGCCGGGAAGTAGGCCCAGCCGACGAGCCCGACAAACACGCGAACGAAAACCCGGACGATGACCGGGCCGGACTCCCCGTCCTCGCCGGAGCATTTCCGAAAAAATCGCAATTCGCCAATTGGAATGCGTCAGCGGCCATAGCATGATGGCTGATAATGTCCCGCGCCGTGCTGATCATTCTGGTTTCCGCCCTCGTCATGCTGGGACCGTTCACCAACAACATCATGGTGCCATCGCTGCCGGCGCTGGCAGTCGATCTGCGGATAAATTTCGGCGACGCGCAGGCGATCCTCAGCGTCTATATGGTCGGGTTTGCGGCAGGGCAGCTTTTTGTCGGTCCACTCTCCGACCGGTTGGGCCGAAAGCCGGTCCTGACGATGTCGCTGGTGCTGTTCATCGTTGCATCCGTCCTGTGTTCGATGGCACCCGATCTATACACCCTGTGCGCCGCCCGGCTGCTTCAGGCGCTGGGCGCGAGCGCCACTATGTCCGTGGGGCGGGCGATCGTCAGGGACAGTTTCGATTCCGACAGGATGGCCCAGGTATATGCCTATATCGGCGCCGCCCTTGCTCTCGGGCCGATCGTGGGGCCGATTTTCGGCGGGGTTATCGAGGTCGCCGCCGGCTGGCGCTCGGTGTTCTGGTTCCTGACCGCGTTCGGATGCGCGATGCTGATGACGATTGTGTTTTTTCTCCGGGAAACGAACACCAGCCTCGATCCGGGTGCGACCCGCCCCTCCCGGCTGGTCGGCAATTACGCGACCCTGCTATCCACCCGCCTGTACATGGGATACGTGTTGTGCAACGCGATCTGTTACGGCGGCATCTTCGCCTTTACCTCCTGCAGTGCCTATATCCTGATCGGCCTGCTGAAGGTTTCCCCCGACACATTCGGCGCGCTTTATGCCGTCACGGTCGGCGCGTACGGCGTCGGTACGTTGCTGGCGAGCCAGATTACCCGGCGGGTCGGCATCAAGCGGATGATTGTGTATGGCGGGCTCATCATGACGATATTCGGCGAGATCAGCGTGATCCTGCCGCTGCTCGGCTATTTCAATGTCTGGACGGTGATCCTGCCATTCGCCGGATTTTCCTTCGGCACCGGGTTCGTTTTCCCGAGCGGTCAGGCCGGCGGCATATCGCCCTATCCGAAAATGGCGGGCTCGGCATCGTCTATGCTGAGCTGCCTGCAGATGTCGACGGCCGCGGTTGTCGGCGCGGTAACGGCCCGAATGCTGGACGGTTCCATGATGCCGATGGCCTGGGTGGTATTCGGTATGGGCCCCGTCCTGCTGCTGAGCTTCTACCTGCTGGTGCTTCGTCATCCGCGCGAAACTGCTCCCGCAAATGCCGGAACGGGGACCTGACGACGCCCCCCGCGATAACGGTACCCGGGATAAAGCGACGAACTCAGTCGCCCGGATAGTATTCCGGTTGATCCGTCGTCCCGGCCGGGGCACGACGACGCCACCACGGCAGGGACGCATCGCGCTTTCGGGCGGTGGCCGCCTCTGATGTCGCCGGGGCCGTGACGATCGGGGCAAGCGGTGCGGCTGGAACCCCGTCGAGCGCTGGAACAGTGAAATCGTGCCACAGGCGGGCCGGCAGGCTGCCGCCGGTCACGCGTTTCATCGGCGAACTGTCGTCGTTGCCCATCCATACGCCCGTCACCAGATCGCCGGTATAGCCGACAAACCAGGCATCGCGAAAATCCTGGCTGGTGCCGGTTTTCCCCGCCGCCGGACGACCGGGATTTGCCGCCTTGCCGGATCCCCAGACGACGACGGACGTCAACAGATCGTTGACCCGCTGCACCGCCCCGGGCTCGACGACCTGTGCAGCGGCGCCATCGGTGCGGCGATAGAGGACGCGGCCGCCGCGTTCCCGGATTTCGGAAATCCCGTGAGGCCAGACCGCAACCCCTCCGTTCGCGATCACCCCGTAGGCCGCCGTCATTTCAAGCAGGGATACCTCGCTGGCGCCGAGCGCAAGACTGGGGTGCGATTTGAGCGGCGACGTGATGCCCAAGCGCCGGGCCGCATCGATCACCTTGTCCCGGCCGACCCGTTCCGAGACCTGGACCGCCACGGTGTTGATGGATCGCGCGACGGACTCCCGAAGGGTAACGCTCCCGAGATAACCGCCATCGTAATTCCGCGGGCTCCATTTACCGATCCGGAGCGGACCGTCGATGAACTGGTCGTCCGGGGTCAATCCGTTTTCCATGGCAGACAGATAGACGAACAACTTGAAAGCCGATCCCGGCTGTCGTTGCGCCTGGAACGCCCTGTTGTACTGGCTGGCGCCATAATCGCGCCCGCCCACAAGCGCGCGCACCGCGCCGTCGGGCGACATCGACACCAGGGCAGCCTGGCTGATGTTCCGCGCCTTGCCGTTTTTCTGGAGACTCGCCCGCAGTTGCTCTTCCGCCAGGCGCTGGAGCCGGGCATCCATCGTGGTGCGGACGATCAGATCGGCGCCGCGCGCGCCGGCAAATCCCGCAACCCGCTCGAGCGCCCAATCGGTGAAATAGCGCGCCGCGTTGCTCTGGTTGGTCGTTGGAGCGATTCGCAGGGGCTGACGGGCGGCACTCTTTGCCGTCCCTTCATCGAGGAACCCCGCATCAACCATCGCGCCGAGCACGACACGGGCGCGGTCCCCTGCCGCTTTCGGACTGCGCAGGGGCGAATAGCGCGACGGCGCTTTCAGCAGTCCGGCGAGGACGGCTGCCTCTTGCAGTGAAACGTCTCGGGCCGATTTTCCGAAATACCGCCGGGCCGCGGCATCGACACCGAAGGTGCCGGATCCCAGATAAACCCGGTTGATATACAGGGTGAAAATCTGTTCCTTGGTGAAGTTCGCTTCCAGCCAGAAGGCCAGAAGCAGTTCCTGCACCTTGCGGCGCAGGGTCCTGTCCGGCTTCAGGAAAACGTTCTTGGCAAGCTGCTGGGTCAGCGTACTGCCGCCCTGGCGCACCCGCCCGGCGAGAACGTTCGCGACGACGGCACGGCCGAGGGCGACCGGATCGAATCCCAAATGTTCGAAGAAACGCCTGTCCTCGGTCGCGACGATTGCCTGCACGAGATACGGGGGCACATCGGCAAGCCGCAGCGGATCGCCATAAATATCGCCATAGGTCGTGATTTCGCGGCCGTCGGCATCCGTCAGGGTAATGCTTGCCTTCCGCGTCGGCGCTTCGATCTTGTTGATATCCGGCAGGTCATAGGCATACCACGCCACAAGGACCCCGAGAGCAATCGTTCCCCAGATACCGGCGATCATTGACCATTTCAGGGCGCCTAAAATCACGCGGGACCGACGCGACCGCTCGGACTTTTTGCCGCTCGCACCCGTCTTCCCGGACGTGCGCGATTTTGCGCCCGCTGCCTTGGTGGATTTCCGCGAACCGGTTTGTTTCGTCTCACCGCCCTTCCCGCCGCGGCCGCCGGAAGATACGGAACTGCGCGGACCGGTGCCGGGGGCTGCCTTCGCGGATTTTTTCGCAGGCTTTTTCGGCGACGATTTTGGTTTGGGCGGTTTTCGCTCGGCCATGACGCTATATGTTGTAGATTAGGGGTTGCATCAATCCACTGCATCAATGTGGCGACATAAAGGCGACGTCGAGGCGAAATGGCCGACAGAATTTCGGGCGAAAACTCCCCCATCGCGGTGCGGCCGGCGGTGCGGGAAGATGCGACAGCGATCGCCCGCATGGCGCGCGCCCTCAGTATATCGGATGGCGGACGCATCTCGCGCTTCTCGGCGGAGGCGTTTTTGCGGGATGGATTTGCCGACCCGCCGGCGTTCCATACCCTGGTCGCAGAATGCGGCGGCGTGCCCGCCGGATACGCGGTGTATTACTGGGGATACGATACCGACAGTGCGACGCGCGGCGTCTATCTCGCCGATCTCTATGTGGACGAGACGCGCAGGCGAGGCGGCGTCGGAAAGGCGCTGATGACCGGCATTGCCCAGTACACACGCGACCGGGGCGGGCGCTGGATTTTCTGGTCCGTGCTGAAACGGAACAAAGCGGCGCGTAAATTTTACCGGCATCTCGCCCCCGAGCTCAAAGATGTTGCAATCTGCGCCGCCTTCGGTGCGAGCTTCGACCGTATCGCGGATATGGACCGACGCTCACCGGGCTGACATTTCCGCCAAAGACAATCAGACGTCCAGGTTGACGACCTTCAGCGCATTGTCCTGAATGAAATCGCGGCGCGGTTCGACCACGTCGCCCATCAGGGTTGAGAACACTTCCTCTGCACTGTCGGCGTGATTGATACTGACCTGGAGCAGTGTCCGCACTTCCGGGTCGAGCGTCGTTTCCCAGAGCTGTTCGGGGTTCATTTCGCCGAGCCCTTTGTAGCGCTGGACGCTGACGCCCTTGCGCCCGAGGGCCAGGACGGCGTCGAACATCTCGACCGGGCCGGTTATGCGCTTTTCAAAGTCCTTGGCGTTCAGCATGGCCGGGCGCGCGTAGAGGGTCTGGAGTTCAGGCGCAAGCTCATCGAGGCGGCGCGCTTCGGAAGAGCGCAGCAAGGCACCGTCGATCACCTGGCGCTCGGTAACGCCCCGCCGGGTGCGAACAAAGGCGATGCCGCCGCCGTCGATTATTTCCGCCCCCCAGCCGCGGTCGGCCGGCAGGGCGAGCCCGTCGAGCCGCCGTGCCAGGGCGTCGGCGACCAGTTGAGACTGTTCCTGGGAATCCAGGAGGATCTGGTTGAACGCCCCGAGCACCGCCGCCTGTTCGGCGACTTCCGCGTTGGTCAGCTTGTCCGACATCGGCTCCAGAAGGCGCTTCGCGCGCTGTGCCTGCTTCACCCGGTCGTAAAGATCTTCACCCGCGATCTGCGCGCCGTCGCTGATGGTCAGGACCGCATCGCGGAGCCCTGCCCGGATGAGATATTCCTCCATCTCGGGGTCGTCTTTGAGATACTGCTCGCTTTCGCCCTTCTTCGCACGATACAGCGGCGGCTGCGCGATATAGAGATACCCACGCTCGATAATTTCCGGCATCTGGCGATAGAAGAACGTCAACAGGAGCGTGCGGATATGACTGCCGTCGACATCGGCGTCGGTCATGATGATGATCTTGTGGTACCGCGCTTTTTCGATATTGAAATCCTCTGCGCCGATGCCGGCGCCGAGGGCTGTGATCAGCGTACCAAGCTCGGCCGAGGACAGGACCTTGTCGAACCGCGCGCGCTCGACATTCAGAATCTTGCCGCGCAGCGGCAGAACCGCCTGGTTCTTGCGATTTCGGGCCTGCTTCGCAGAGCCGCCGGCGGAATCGCCCTCGACGATGAACAATTCGGATTTCGACGGATCGCGCTCCTGGCAATCGGCGAGCTTGCCGGGCAGAGATGAAATGTCCAGCGCGCCTTTCCGGCGGGTCAGATCGCGTGCCTTGCGTGCGGCTTCGCGCGCCACGGCGGCTTCGACCACCTTGCCGATAACCTTCTTGGCTTCGTTCGGATGCTCCTCGAACCACTGGCCGAGTTTTGCGGTCGCAATACTCTCGACCACCGGCCGGACTTCGGATGACACCAGCTTGTCCTTGGTCTGGGACGAGAATTTCGGATCCGGCACCTTTACCGACAGCACGCAGGTCAGGCCTTCGCGCGCATCGTCGCCGGACAGGGTAATCTTCGCCTTCTTGGCGATACCGCTGTCATTGGCATAGCCGTTGACCGTGCGCGTCAGCGCCGCACGAAAGCCGGCAAGGTGCGTGCCGCCATCGGACTGCGGAATGGTATTGGTAAAGCACAGCATCGTCTCGTGGTAGCTGTCCGACCATTCGAGCGCCATATCGACGCTGAGGCCGTCCTGTTCGCCATTGATGACGATAGGATTTTCAATGATCGGGCTTTTGCTCCGGTCGAGATGCTTGACGAAGGCCTCGATCCCGCCTTCGTATTCGAGGATCGTGACAACCGGCTCGACCCCGCGCGCATCTGTCAGCACCAGCCGCACGCCGGAATTCAGAAACGCCAGTTCGCGCAGCCGGTGTTCCAGCGTCGCGATATTGAAGTCGATCATCGTGAAGGTTTCGGTCGACGGCAGGAACGTGACCGACGTTCCCTTTTTGCCGTTGGAATCGCCGACAACCTCGAGCGGACCGTCGGCCTCGCCATTGTGGAACCGGATAACGTGTTCCTTGCCCTCCCGCCAGATCCGCAGTTCCAGCCATTCGGACAGCGCGTTCACAACCGACACGCCCACACCGTGGAGTCCGCCCGAAACCTTGTAGGAATTCTGATCGAACTTACCGCCCGCGTGCAGCTGGGTCATGATGACTTCGGCGGCCGAAACGCCCTCTGCCTCATGGATCTGGACCGGGATTCCGCGCCCGTCATCCGTGACGGTGACGGACCCGTCGCCATTCAGCGTGACGGTCACTTCGGTACAATGTCCCGCCAGCGCTTCGTCGATCCCGTTATCGACAACCTCATAGACCATATGATGAAGCCCGGAGCCGTCATCGGTATCGCCGATATACATGCCGGGCCGCTTGCGGACGGCTTCAAGGCCCTTGAGGACCTGGATGGAGCCCGCGCCGTAATCGGCTTCGTTTACTTCTGTCGGAGGCGTATCTGCTGGTGCCGTCATAATTTCCTCAAACCCCGCGCACGGTGGCGTTATCGACCCGGAAAAACTGTGCCCGGTCGCCGAATGCTTCAAATAGTTCCCGGTCGGTGCCCGTCATCCAGGCCTGCGCCCCGACGGCGCAAATTTCGTCGAACAATGCCGCCCGCCGGTCCCTATCCAGATGGGCGGCGATTTCGTCCATCAGCAGCAGCGGCGCCGCGCCGCGATCGAGCGACACCAGCCGCGCATGGGCCAGCACGATGCTGATCAGCAGCGCTTTCTGTTCGCCGGTCGAACACCCGGCCGCGGGGCGGCCTTTCTGAAGGTGCACGACCTCGATATCGGACCGGTGCGGGCCGGTAAGTGCCCGGCCGGCATCCCGGTCTGCGGCGCGGGATTTCGCCAGCGCCTCGCGGAAAATATCTTCGGCCTCGAGCGCAGACCGGCTGTCGAGCCAGCGCTCCGCATCGCCGACCAGAGAGACCCCGGCCGCCGGAAACGGTCCGATGCCCAGTTCGCAGGCGGCCGCAAGCCGATGCACAAATGCCCGCCGGGCTGCGGCAAGGGCGACACCGCTCTCCGCCATTCTTTTTTCGAGGGCGGACACCCAGCCGCTATCGGCGTTGCGAAACCCGGCCTTGTCGTCGCGCAGCAACCGTGTGCGCTCGCGCATGGCCTGTTCATATTCGTTCAGACGGGTGGTATGCGCCGCATCGAATGCTGCAACCAGGCGGTCGAGAAAGCGCCGCCGCGCAGACGCGCCCTCCATAAACAGCCGGTCCATTTCGGGCACCAGCCACACAGCGGCAAACACCTCGCCGAGCGCCGACTGGCTGCGCGCCGGCGCACCGTTCATCCGCGACACGCGGCGTCCGCCGTCTTCGCCTTCTCCGGTGGCTTCAAAGCCGGTCCCGATCTCGGTCGGCCCCGTCGCGGTATCCAGTGTGGCCGCGACCGCCCACCGCAACCCGCCGGGCGATATGTCGCCTGCATTGCCCCGGGTGATATCCGTCAACCTGGCGCGTCGCAGACCCCGGCCCGGCAGCAGAAAGGAGATGGCCTCCAGCAGATTTGTTTTGCCTGCGCCGTTCGGCCCCGTAAGCACGGCGGGCCGCATATCGCAATCCAGCCGGAGAGACGCGTAACTCCGGAAATCCGTCAGCGAAAGCCTGACCACCGCGCTGCGTTCGGGCGAGACGGTGTATCCGGGAGAATTTGCCAGGGCGCTATGCAACAACCGGTCCGGCCGCGTCAGACGCGCATCGGCATAAGGACGTACAATGCGCTGGTATCGCCCATGTCCTGAACGAGGGTGGGTGAAGCACCGTCGGACAGCATGAACTTCGCGTCCTCGCCCTCGATCTGCTGGGTGATATCGAGGAGATACTTCGAATTGAAGCCAATCTCGAGCGAACCGTCATTGTAATCGACGTCGAGTTCCTCGCGGGCGCTGCCGGCTTCCGGGCTGGTCGCCGACAGAACCAGGCTGCCGTCTTCGAGGGACAGCTTGATGGCGCGGGATTTTTCGGTCGAGATGGTCGAGACCAGATCCACCGCCTTTACGAACTCGTTACGCTTCACTTCAAGCGTCTTGTCGTTTCCGAACGGGATCACCCGGTCGTAATCGGGGAAGGTGCCGTCGATCAGCTTGGAGGTCAGGACCGCATCGCCGAAAGCGAAGCGGATCTTGGTTTCCGACAGGGCGATTTCCACGTCTTCCTCGACCTCGTCGATCAGCTTGCGGATCTCGGCGACGGCCTTGCGCGGCACGATGACGCCGGGCATGCCCTTGGCCCCCTCCGGCAGCGCAACCTCGACCCGGGCGAGACGATGACCGTCCGTCGCGACGATTCTCAGAACCGGCGCGCCGTCGGTCTCGGCCGCGTGGAGGTATAACCCGTTCAGGTAATAGCGGGTTTCTTCGGTCGACATGGCAAAGCGCGTCCGGTCGATCAGACGGCGCAGCATTTCGGCCGATATCGTGAACCGGTGCGGCAGATCGCCATCCGACATAACCGGAAAATCCTCGCTCGGCAGGGTCGTCAGGCTCAGCTTTGAGCGGCCCGACCGGATTTCGAGCTGCCCCTGTTCGCCACCGGCGCGGATCTCGACCTGGGAGCCCTCAGGCAGCTTGCGGACGATGTCATACAGGGTATGCGCCGGCACCGTCGTCGACCCGTCCTGGGTGACGTCGGCCTGTGTGCCCTCGATGATGGCAAGGTCCATATCCGTGGCCGTCAAACCCAGCTTGCCGCCATTGGCCTGAAGCAGAACGTTCGACAGGATCGGTATGGTCGTGCGCCGTTCGACGACGCCCTGCACATGGGTGAGGGACCGGAGGAGAGTGCTGCGCTCGATGGTAAATTGCATGGCTTGGGATCGGCTTTCACGCTGTTAGGGCCATCGGAACGGCTTGTTGACGAATGCCGCGCCCAGCGGACGCACGCCTCACGACAACGAAGCCTTTGAGAGGTCGCAAATTATACCACAAGTCATTGAAATCCCAAGAGAAGTCACAGAATCGCCATGCCAATCCAGACCCTCAAAAGACCAGCGTTATCAGAGGGTTACAGCGCGCGCACTCGGGTTCTTGCGGCAGGGCGAATCAGAAGGGGGAATTTCAGCCCCGGATACGGGATTTTTGGCGGAATTCGAGGGCTGACAGGCCGCGCCGCAGACCGCTGCCGAAGCAGCGGCCCGGCGATTATCAGTCTTCGAGCATGCGGCGCAGCAGATCCACGTCCTCGGCGAAATTCATGTCCGACGTCCGCAGTTCCTCGACCTTCTTCACCGCGTGCATGACCGTCGTATGGTCTCGCCCGCCGAACTTCCGGCCGATTTCCGGCAGCGACCGCGAGGTCAACTGCTTGGACAGATACATCGCAACCTGACGCGGCCGCGCGACCGCCCGCGACCGGCGCGCGGAATGCATGTCGGCCATGCGGATATTGAAATGTTCGGCCACCCGCTTCTGGATTTCCTCGATGGTGATCCGCCGGTCACTGGCGCGCAGCAGGTCGTGCAGGACCTCCTGACAGCTCTCCAGCGTGATCTCCCGGCCGATCAGCGTCGAATGCGCGGAGACGCGGTTCAGGGCGCCTTCCAGTTCGCGTACGCTTGAGGTGATCTTGTGGGCGAGGAATTCCAGCACCTTGTCGGGGACGACCGCCTCCAGCTCGTCTTTCTTGGCATGCAGGATGCCGAGACGCAGCTCGTACGTGGTCGCATGGATGTCCGCCACCAGACCCCAGCCGAGGCGCGAGCGCAGGCGCTCTTCCATGCCCTCGAGGTCGGAGGGGGACTTGTCCGCCGATATGACGACCTGGCGGTTATTGTCGACCAGGTCATTGAACGTATGAAAGAACTCTTCCTGCGTCGATTCCTTGCCATTGATGAACTGAACGTCGTCGATCATCAGCACGTCGACCGAGCGGAAACGATCCTTGAACGCCATCGTATCCTGGAACCGCAGCGCCCGGATAAAGTGGTACATGAACTTTTCGGCCGACAGATAGACCACCTTACGGTCCGGCTGGTGCTCGCGAATATGCCAAGCAATCGCATGCATCAGATGGGTCTTGCCGAGCCCGACGCCGCCATAGAGAAACAGCGGATTGTAGGTGGCCGTCTGCGAGTCGGCGACGCGGCGCGCCGCCGCATAAGCGAGCTCGTTCGGTTTTCCGACGACGAAATTGTCGAACTTGAACCGGGGGTCCAGCGATGCACTGACGTCACCCTCGGCGCGCTCGGGTGAGAGCCGCGCACCTTCGGTCGCACGTACCGTTGTTTCCGACGCGGGCCTCGCAGCAGCAGCTGCCCTGACATCTTCCTTGTCGGCAAGGACGAAGATATCGACAT
>Ga0255773_10001761_pt1 | contig 21193 bp, 14 predicted proteins | sample 011ome_17_FD_179971 | JGI IMG/M metagenome (GOLD analysis project Ga0255773, IMG submission 179971) | Coastal salt marsh microbial communities from the Groves Creek Marsh, Skidaway Island, Georgia - 011502XT metaG (version 2) | ecosystem: Environmental > Aquatic > Marine > Intertidal zone >...
GTTCTGTTGCTGAAGATTCGCGGATTTTGTTGCGCGCTGAGGCGGACGGAGTGGTTGAATTCGTTGATGCAAATGAGATTCACATCAAATATGATCGGGATGAAATGGATGAATTGGTCTCATTCGAAGAGGCGATTAACGTCCTTGATATCCCGAAATTCAAGCGGACCAACCAAGGCACGTGCATGAATTTGAAGCCTTTGGTCCAAAAGGGTCAAGTGGTGAAAGCAGGTCAAATCCTGGTTGAAGGTTATTCAACGGACAATGGAGAATTGGCCTTGGGGCAAAACATGCGTGTAGCTTTCATGCCTTGGAAGGGATACAACTTTGAGGACGCAATCGTCATCAACGAACGCGTTGTCCGTGAGGATGTATTCACATCATTGCACATCGATGAGTATGTGTTGGAGGTGCGTGACACCAAGCGTGGTGTGGAAGAATTGACCGCCGACATTCCGAACGTGAGCGAAGAAGCAACAAGCGATTTGGATGAGCACGGATTGATTCGAATTGGAGCGGAAGTGAAGGAAGGAGACATCCTCATAGGTAAAATCACACCAAAAGGAGAGTCTGACCCAAGTCCAGAAGAGAAGCTCTTGCGCGCAATCTTCGGCGACAAAGCCGGTGATGTGAAGGACGCTTCATTGAAGATGCCACCATCAGGACAAGGTGTGGTCATCGACAAAAAGCTCTTTTCACGTGCCATCAAGGACCGCAAATCAAAGGCGGCTGATAAAGCCGTCTTGGAAACAATCGACAAAGAATTTGACATCGAGGCGGCAAACTTGAAGAAGGTCCTCGTCGAAAAGTTGATGAAATTGGTAGGCGGCAAGGTTTGCCAAGGGGTCAATAACTACTACAAGGAAGAACAGGTCAAGAAGGGTGTGAAGTTCACGCAAAAAATCCTGACCAGTTTGGATTACTTGACCATCAACAGCGATGGGTGGGTGCGCGACGATGAAAACAACGCGTTGGTACGTCGTGTAATTCACAATTATCACTTGAAGTACAACGATGTCTTGGGTGCTTACAAGCGTCAGAAATTCCAAGTCACCGTAGGAGATGAACTTCCAACCGGCATCGTCAAGCTTGCCAAGGTTTACGTTGCGAAGAAGCGCAAGCTGAAGGTCGGAGATAAGATGGCTGGACGTCACGGAAACAAGGGCATTGTTGCCAAAATTGTCCGTGCAGAGGATATGCCATTCCTTGAAGACGGGACTCCTGTGGACATCGTGTTGAACCCATTGGGCGTACCGTCGCGTATGAACCTCGGGCAGATTTACGAAACAGTCTTGGGATGGGCGGGCATGAATTTGGGTCGCACGTACTCAACGCCAATTTTTGATGGAGCGAGTTTGGATCAAATTACCGAAATCACCAACGAGGCAGGTGTTCCCGAATGCGGAGTGACGTACCTCTACGATGGTGGAACCGGTGAGCGATTCGACCAACCGGCAACTGTGGGCATCATTTACATGATCAAGCTGAGCCACATGGTCGATGATAAGATGCACGCCCGTTCAATCGGCCCTTACTCGCTGATTACGCAGCAGCCTCTTGGCGGAAAGGCGCAGTTTGGAGGCCAGCGTTTTGGTGAGATGGAGGTATGGGCATTGGAAGCATTCGGTGCCGCCAACATCTTGCAAGAAATCCTGACGGTCAAATCGGACGACGTCATGGGACGTGCTCGAGCCTACGAAGCCATCGTCAAAGGGGACAATATGCCGACACCGGGCATCCCCGAATCTTTCAACGTCTTGCTCCACGAGTTGCGTGGACTCGGCTTGACCATTTCACTAGATTGATTACCGCATAGAATAGCCATTCATGTTTCAGCAAAAGCAACCAAAACAGCTTTCGAGCGACTTCAATACCATCACCATTTCGTTGGCATCGCCCGAGATGATTCTCGAGCAATCCCACGGGGAAGTATTGAAACCTGAGACCATCAACTATCGGACGTACAAGCCCGAACGCGATGGCCTGTTCTGTGAGCGCATTTTCGGTCCCGTCAAGGACTTTGAATGCCACTGCGGAAAATATAAGCGAATCCGATACAAAGGCATCGTTTGCGACCGATGTGGCGTAGAGGTGACTGAAAAGAAAGTGCGTCGTGAGCGCATGGGCCACATCCAGTTGGTTGTGCCTGTTGCGCACATCTGGTACTTCAAGAGCTTACCGAACAAAATTGGCTACCTCCTTGGTTTGCCTTCAAAGAAGCTCGACCAAATCATTTACTACGAGCGCTATGTGGTCATTCAGCCTGGAATTGCGAAGGGTCCAGAAGACAGTGAGCTCGCGGTGAATGACTTTTTGACCGAAGAAGAGTATTTGGACATCCTCGAAACATTGCCGAAGGAGAACCAATACCTCGACGACAAAGATCCCAACAAATTCGTAGCGAAGATGGGGGCAGAGGCGTTGCACGACATGCTCGCCAACCTCGACTTGGATGAGTTGTCATACGATTTACGTCACTCAGCGAATACCGAGACTTCTCAGCAACGTAAAAGCGAAGCATTGAAGCGATTGCAGGTGGTGGAATCCTTCCGGGATGCCAATTCTCGCATTGTGAACAAGCCCGAATGGATGATTGTGAAGGTGGTTCCAGTCATTCCACCAGAATTGCGTCCATTGGTTCCGCTTGACGGGGGGCGTTTTGCCACTTCTGATTTGAACGATTTGTACCGCCGTGTGATCATTCGAAACAACCGCTTGAAGCGATTGGTCGAAATCAAGGCTCCCGAAGTCATCTTGCGTAATGAGAAGCGAATGCTTCAGGAAGCTGTGGACAGCCTCTTCGACAACAGCCGTAAATCAAGTGCGGTCAAAACGGAGAGCAATCGACCGCTCAAGTCGCTCAGTGATAGCTTGAAAGGAAAGCAAGGGCGATTCCGTCAAAACTTGTTGGGTAAGCGTGTTGATTACTCTGCACGTTCGGTTATCGTCGTTGGGCCGGATTTGAAACTGCATGAATGCGGCATGCCAAAGAACATGGCCGCTGAATTGTACAAGCCGTTCATCATCCGCAAAATGATCGAGCGGGGCATCGTGAAAACGGTCAAGTCAGCGAAGAAGATTGTTGACGCTAAAGAGCCTGTCGTGTGGGATATCCTCGAAAATGTGATGAAGGGGCATCCGGTATTGTTGAACCGTGCTCCGACGCTGCACAGATTGGGTATTCAGGCTTTCCAGCCCAAATTGATTGAGGGCAAAGCGATCCAATTGCATCCACTCGCTTGTACAGCATTTAATGCTGACTTTGACGGTGACCAAATGGCGGTTCACTTGCCACTGGGAAGTGCAGCCATTTTAGAAGCCCAGCTGTTGATGTTGGCATCGCACAACATCCTCAACCCTGCGAACGGGGCGCCTATCGCGGTCCCTTCTCAGGACATGGTATTGGGATTGTACTACATGACGAAGATTCGCAAAGGGACGAAGGAAGTTCCTGTGAAGGGTGAAGGCATGACCTGCTACTCACCTGAAGAAGTGCGAATCGCCTACCAAGAAGGCAAGCTGGACTTGCACGCCGAAATCAAAATGCGTTACGTAGATGCCGCAGGCAATGCAAGCATCATCGAGACGACATGTGGTCGTGTGCTCTTCAATGACCACGTTCCGATTGAAGCGGGTTACATCAATGAGTTGCTTACGAAGAAATCATTGCGTGGCATCATTTCGCACGTATTGAATAGTACGAACGTACCGCGTACTGCACAATTCTTGGATGATATCAAGAACCTCGGGTTCTACATGGCATTCAAAGGTGGTTTGTCATTCAACTTAAACGATGTCATCATTCCAGATGAGAAGGTGAAGTTGGTGAATCAAGCGAACGACCAAGTTGCGGAGGTGATGGAGAACTACAACATGGGTCTCATCACGAACAACGAGCGTTACAACCAAATCATTGACATTTGGACGCACACGAATTCGCGATTGACGAACATTTTGATGGACCGCATTGAAACGGATCGTCAAGGCTTCAACTCGATTTATATGATGATGCACTCAGGTGCGCGTGGATCGAAGGAACAGATTCGTCAGCTTTCGGGCATGCGGGGTCTGATGGCAAAACCTCAGAAGTCATCCGCTACGGGTGGACAGGACATCATTGAGAACCCCATCTTGTCCAACTTTAAGGAGGGTTTGTCCATTCTTGAGTACTTCATTTCTACGCACGGTGCACGAAAGGGTCTGGCGGATACGGCATTGAAGACAGCAGACGCGGGCTACTTGACGCGCCGTTTGGTGGATGTCGCGCAGGACGTAATCATTACGGAGCAAGACTGTTTGACCTTGCGCGGAGTCATTGCGATACCGCTACGTAAAAATGACGAAATCACCGAAGGCATTTCAGAACGTATCGTCGGCCGTACGGCGCTAAACGATGTCGTTGATCCTGCCAGTGGTGACATCTTGGTCGAGGGAGGTCAGGAAATCGATCACAAAACTGCGGTTGCCATCGAAGAAGCTGGCATCGACGAAGTCGAGGTGCGTTCCGTGCTCACTTGCGAATCGATGTCAGGTGTCTGTGTCAAGTGTTATGGAAAGAACCTCGCCACAGCCCGGACCGTTCAGGTCGGAGAGGCTGTAGGAGTGATCGCTGCACAGTCCATTGGTGAGCCTGGAACTCAGTTGACTCTGCGTACCTTCCACGTTGGGGGAACCGCCTCGAAGATCTCGGATGAAAACGAAGTCAAGGTCAAGTTTGATGGGGTAGTGGAAATCGATGACTTGCGCGAGGTATCACGGGTGAATGCAGAAGGAGAGAAGGAGACGATTGTCGTTTCACGTTCTTCTGAATTCAAAGTGGTCGATGCCAAGACTGGGGTTGCATTGAGCACCACCATTCTGCCTTACGGCTCAACCCTGCAAAAATTCCCTGGCGATAAGATCAAGAAAGGAGAAACCATTTGCACATGGGATCCTTACAACAACGTGATTGTCAACGAGGAAAAAGGGGTGATCAAGTTCGAAATGATCGAAGAAGGTGTAACCTACCGCGAGGAACTTGACGAACAAACCGGATTCCGTGAGATCGTCATCACCGAAACGAAGGACAAGAAAAAGAACCCTGCCATCTTGATTGTGAACAAGAAAGGGGATGTCTTGAAGACGTACTCACTTCCTGTGGGCGCTCACCTGTCTGTGAAGGAGGGCGACGAGGCGAAGATTGGTCAGATTTTAACCAAAATCCCACGTGTAGCCGGTAAGTCTGGTGACATTACAGGGGGTCTGCCGCGTGTTACGGAATTGTTCGAAGCACGTAACCCTTCTAACCCGGCGGTTGTCTCTGAGGTTGATGGAATTGTTACCTACGGTAAAATCAAGCGGGGTAATCGTGAAATCATCGTCGAATCTCGCCGAGGTGACGTCTACAAGTACCTCGTGCCACTTTCGAAGCACATTTTGGTTCAGGACAATGACTTTGTCCGAGCAGGTATGCCGCTTTCGGATGGCGCAATCACGCCAGTTGACATTTTGGACATCATGGGGCCAACAGCTGTGCAAGAGTACATTGTGAATGAAATCCAGGACGTCTATCGACTCCAGGGCGTAAAGATCAACGATAAGCACTTCGAAGTCATCGTTCGTCAAATGATGAAAAAGGTCGTCATTGAAGACGCTGGAGACACCCGTTTCTTGGAGAAGCAATTCGCTGAAAAGGCGGACTTCATGACGGAGAATGACCGCATCTTTGGCATGGTCGTCATTACAAGCGTCGGCGACAGTGAAGAACTGCGCTTGGGACAAATGATTACCGCCCGTCAATTGCGTGACGTGAACAGTTCCTTGCGACGCCGAGATTTGGCGGTGGCTGAAGGCCGCGATGCCATTCCAGCGACGGCGCGTCCGTTGTTGCAAGGGATTACCCGAGCTTCGTTGCAAACGAAATCCTTCATTTCTGCCGCCTCTTTCCAAGAGACCACGAAAGTCTTGAATGAGGCCGCGGTAAGTGGAAAACAAGATTTCTTGAACGGATTGAAGGAAAATGTCATCGTAGGTCACTTGATTCCTGCGGGAACGGGTACTCGAGCTTTCACCGAGAAGAAGGTGATCACGCGTCGACCCAACCCCGAACTCGAAGAAGCGAAAGCATAATACCAGCGTACACATATAAAAAGCCCGTCATTTGACGGGCTTTTTTGTGTGCCAACGTTTTTCTAGAATTCCAGTTAATGCTCCTCGGGTGAAATGGCACGTGCCGCTGCTTTCGCCGCATCTTCCGCACTGGAGGTCTCACCGGGTTTAACAACGCCACAAAATCCGAACAGGCAATTTTCTTTGATGATTCGATCGACAAAATCGGGAACCATCTCTTCCCAGCCATCATCTCCGGACTTGATCAATTCGAGTGCTTCTCGACTGAAAATACCCAATACACTTCGGTCGCATGGAATGTCGACGATGCGCTTGTTGAATTTCAAATAATCCAATAACGGTTGCATTCGCGGATGCACAGGCATCGTTTCTGCAGTCCACAGTTCCCCAGAAGCTTCGTCCAACCAGGGGTACAAATAGATTTTGAGGTCACGGCTGAATAGAATGCCAAACGCCTCTAAAACACCTCCGTTCAAGTCCCGGTAATATTTTTCATCAAACACCATGCTGAGGGTGCTGGCACCCAGAATGATGCCCATGCGTTTGCTGCTGTGGCGCGAGAAAAATTCTACGAGTTTATAGTACTTCTGATAATTCGAAATCAGTACGGTTTGTCCAATCGAGCACAAGATATCTGCTCGATCTAAAAAATCTTGTTCATCGATGTCTCCCTCCGCGGATAAATTATTGAGGGTCATCTCAAACAAGACTTGGATGTCCTTTTCCTCGACGCGGGATTCCTTCTTGAATTGCTTCAATCCTTTGGCAATCATATCGATGTTCACCTTCGTGACCGGTCGGAAGGAGCCTCGTATAGCCAAAATGTTCTTCTTGTAAAGAACATCTGCAGCTTGTAAGTTTCGGCCGTCAGGAGAGAAAATTACGGCGTCAGTCATGCCGTTTTTCACCAATTGCAAGGAAAGCAAACGGTTGTCTACTTCCTCGAAATCGGGGCCATTCATTTCGATCATGTCGATCTCAACTTGATCGCGATCGAGATTATCGTAAAGCGATTGAAGGAGTTCTTTCGGTTTTTTGAAAAAGAAGACACACCCGTAGATCAGGTTGACCCCTAGCATTCCTACTGTTTGATGCTGTAAAAGGGCATCGGACTCATGCAAACGCGCATGAAGAATGACTTCATTCGGAGCGCGATCTGGAGCGGTTTGGAATTTCAATCCGAACCATCCGTGTCCTTGGATGGTCTTGTGGTAGTTGATGGTGGCAACGGTATTCGCAAAAGCAAAGAAGTGCTTCGACCCGTGCTCATTGCGATTCAATCGATCCTCCATGAGTTGATACTCATGGACCAACATTTTTTTGACTCTGCTTTCGCAGACGTATCGGCTGTTTTCCTCTTCACCGTATATCGCGTCAGAGAAATCTTTATCGTAAGCGGAGATGGCTTTCGCAATGGTGCCTGAGGCACCTCCAGCTCTGAAAAAATGACGAACGACTTCCTGCCCGGCGCCGATTTCGGCAAACGTTCCATACAGGTCTTGATTCAGATTGATGCGAAGCGCTTTTTGCTTGGCTGAGAGAATGACGCGGTTCGAGTCCAAAACGTGGCGTTTTTCGATGTCGATTTCAACAAATGTACGATGCGAAGTCCGCGTACCTTTGTGGTATGCAGGTGGAATTCACATTTCTCGGAACGGGAACGTCACAAGGTGTGCCGATCATTGGGTGTGATTGTAGCGTGTGCAACAGTACCAACGCAAAAGACAACCGTTTACGTACCTCAGTATGGATTCGCACACCGCATGCATCTGTCGTTGTGGACACCGGTCCGGATTTTCGTCAACAATGCCTCCGTGCTGGGGTGACATCATTGGATGCGGTGGTTTTCACGCATGAACACAAAGATCACGTGGCCGGTTTGGATGATATCCGACCCTTTAATTTTCGCAGCGGCCAGGACATGCCGATTTACGCGACGATTCAAGTTCAGAAGGCCTTGCAACGCGAATTTCATTATGTGTTTGAGGCATCCTACCCCGGCGTCCCACGGGTGACTTTGCATACCATTGAGAAGGAGCCGTTTGAAATCAATGGGGATGCTTGGTTGCCTTTGCCCGTGATGCATCACCAGCTGCCGGTTTTGGGGTTTCGCGTGGGTAATTTTGCCTACGTGACCGATGCCAATCAATTCACGCCCCTTGCATTGGAACGCTTGCACGGGGTTGACGTGCTGGTGTTGAATGCGCTCAGAAGAGAGCCTCATCTTTCACATTTTACCTTGGACGAGGCGCTGGAATGGGCCGAGCGCATCGGCGCTCGCAAAACGTATTTGACCCACATCAGCCATCAACTCGGCTTGCACAGCGCTGTGCAAAAGGAGCTGCCAGAAGGGGTGGAATTGGCTTACGACGGATTGAGCGGCGTGACACTGGGGCAATGACTAACTTCGTCTTTCCATGATGCTTTTGTTCCTTCAACTTCTATCTCGATTCCCATACGCGGTACTTCACGGCATGGCCCGTGTTTTGGCCTGGATAGCCGAGCGCATTCTGAAGTACCGACTTCCCGTGATCCAAGGGAATCTCGAGCGGAGTTTTCCTTCAGCGAGCGACGAAGAAATTACCGCATTGCGCGGAGCATTTTACCGGCACTTCGCCGACATTACCATGGAGTCTGTCAAACACTTTAGCTTGACAAATACCGAAGCCACCCGCCGAATGCGACATGTCCACACCGAAGTATTCGATGGATATTTCCGATCCGGCAGAAGTGTACTGATTGCCGGAGGTCATTTGAATAATTGGGAGTTGTATGCCATGAGTGCCAATCAAAACCTGCCGCACGACGTGATGGCGGTTTACAAGCGCTTGTCGGATGCCAAAATGGACGAGGCCGTGCGGGCGTCTCGGGAGCGCTTTGGGTTGGAAATGGTGCGTACAGTCGAAGCCCAAGCTTGGATGGATGAACATGCCCAAGGGGCCCGTCCGAAGGCTGTGGTGATGGGCTTTGACCAAAGTCCAGCCGATCCCTTAAAATCCTATTGGACGACTTTTCTTGAGCAGGAAACTGCCTGGTATTTTGGGTTGGAAAAATGGTCACGGCAATTTGATATGCCGGTCATTTATGGGCACATTTATAAAGACCGCCGGGGGTGGTACCATACCGAATATGAATTGGTTGTGGATGCACCACACACGTGGCCTGAGGGTGCGATTCTGCAAAAATGCATCGAACTGCTGGAGGCGGATATCCGGAAACACCCAGCAGAATGGCTTTGGTCTCACAAGCGATGGAAACACAGTCGTCCTGATTCCATGCCGCTGAATTCCCGCACATTGGACAAACGCGAAATCGAGCAACATGCATGAGATTCCGTTGGCCGAGCGCATGCGGCCTCGAACGCTTGATGATTATTTGGGCCAGGGGCATTTGGTCGGAGAAGAATCCGTATTGCGGAAATCGCTCGAAGGAGGGCATCTGCCATCCATGATTCTTTGGGGGCCTCCCGGAGTAGGTAAGACGACTTTGGCCAAAATTCTCGCCGCCCAAACCGAGCGACCTTTCCACGAACTTTCTGCCATCCAGAGCGGAGTGAAAGAAGTCCGTGAGATCATTGCTTCGGTCAAACGGTCGGGCATGTTTTCGGGTCGGGCCATACTTTTCATCGATGAGATCCATCGTTTTTCGAAATCACAACAAGACAGCCTGTTGGGCGCGGTGGAGCAGGGATTGATCACGTTGATTGGAGCCACGACAGAGAATCCGTCTTTTGAGGTGATACCGGCTTTATTGAGCAGGTCTCAAGTATATGTCTTACAGAGTTTTACTGAAGACCAGTTAAAGCGAATAGTGAACAATGCAATCGCGCTAGATTCGGTGTTGAAAGAGCGGGAAATAAGTGTTCGAGAGTGGGGTGCATTGTTGCGATCCAGCAGTGGCGATGCGCGCAGATTATTGAATGCTGTGGAGTTGCTTGTGGAAATGGCCAATCCAGAGCAGCCCGTCGTAATTGACGATAAAGCGGTACGCCAAGCTTTGCAATCGGCGCCCTCACGTTATGATAAAAACGGCGAGAGCCATTACGACATCGCTTCGGCACTCATCAAGAGCATCCGCGGTAGCGATCCCAACGCGGCGGTCTATTATTTGGCGCGTATGATTGCCGGTGGTGAAGACCCTAAATTCATTGCCCGTCGATTGATTATCTCGGCCACGGAAGACATCGGTTTGGCCAACCCAACGGCTTTGGTTATCGCCAACGAAACCTTTGCAGCGGTCGAACGGATTGGGATGCCTGAAGGACGAATTCCGTTGGCACAATGCGTGGTCTATTTGGCAAGTTGTGCGAAAAGCAATGCATCTTACGAGGCCATCAATCGCGCCATGCAAGCGGTGAAGGAGCACGGTGATTTGCCCGTTCCGCTGGCCTTGCGCAATGCCCCGACTGCCTTGATGGATGAATTGGGATACGGTAAGGGATATCAATATGATCACTCGGAGCCGGCTCATTTTTCAGGCCAAGAATTGATGCCCCAAGGGTTGGAGGGGATTCCGTTTTACACCCCAGGTAAAAATCCGAGGGAGGAGGCGTTCAGAAAGGACCTGCGTGAAAAATGGAAAGACAAATACGGGTATTAGTCACCGAGGTGCATATACCCAGGAAGTGGTCGCCAGAGGCTGCTCATCATGGGCCAATTGAAATAGGTACTGGCCTGAACGTAGTGGTGCGATGACGTCTATCCATCCTTGGTAGATTCCGTCGAAGGTGGTCCATTGATGCAGGTTTCCTTCCAACACGGCTCGTCCTCTCATGTCGAAAAGCTTCCATCCGTTCGGTGCGTGTGCGTTATGGTTGTCACTTTGGTATTGCCATCGGATGATTCCCGCCTCACTGGGATTGGGAAAGATCAGCAAAGATTCTTTCGACCCAGACCAATCTGCAGCGCCACCGGTGTCAAGCAATTCGAATGCGCGCTGGAAGTTGGGGATGCCATATCCCATGCTGTCATTGGGTTGGTGAAAGAGATGCGCTGACTCGAGGATAGCGCGGCGAATTTCTGCAGCAGATTTTTCAGGAAATGCTTGCCAAAGGCATGCTGCAGCGCCACACAGAATGGGAGAGGAGAAGCTGGTTCCGTTTCCGCGGCGTATGGTCGAATCGGCGTGTGGGTAGGCTGCCTGAACACCGAGCGCCATGACGTCGGGTTTGATGCGACCGTCGGCAGTGGGCCCCCATCCGCTGAATGCTGCATGCTCTCCAGCGGCATTCACCGCCCCGACGGTCAAGATGCCGTCGGCATCCGCCGGTGCCGTGATGAAATGCCAAGGCGATGATCCGCTATTGCCGGCGCTGGTCACGCATAAAATTCCCTTATCGGCTGCCCATGCTGCAGCTTGGCTGATACGCGCCGTAATCCCATTCAAGTCGTCGGCCGTGTGGTTCATGGTGGAATCGTCAAACAGGCTGTACCCCAATGAGGTATTCATCAGATCCACCCCAGAGCTATCGGCGTGTTCTGCAGCAGAAATCCAATAGTCCTCTTCGATGAGGTATTCGCTGTAGGCGTCTTCGGTTCGGTAAAGCACGTAAGTCGCTCCAGGTGCCGTGCCGATCAATGAATCGTTGAGGTGACCTGCCATGGTGCCCAGCACAGACGTGCCGTGTCGGTGGTGCGCGAACAACCCGCCTTGAGATTTCATGGCATCGATGCCTTCCAAAATCCGTTCTTCTTGCCAAGCCTTTTCAAAAATCGGCAATGATTCGACATGTTCGTACCCTGCATCCAGCACCGCAATGGTCATCCCATCCCCGTCAAATCCCAATCCATGTAACCATTGCGCATTCAGTTGGGTGAGCGCATTCCATCCTTTGCCGTAGTGAAGTGTGTCAGCGGTGCTTTCGTTGCGAGTCGCTATAGCTTCTTCCCAATCGATGGGCCTTGGATTCTCAATTTGCGCGACGCGCTTGATTTCGGTGACCATGGGCAGGTCGAGCAAGTCCTCGATTTCGAAGGTCGAGTCAACGAGTGCAACCGTTGCGGCGTTGAACCATTTGCTTTGTAGAATCACCTTCACCGATGAAATGTCTTGCAATGCGTCGATGTATGAAGGTGGCGAAGGCACGTCATGACGTGTCACGTCAATGCCTTGGCGTCCCCGGCGTTCAAGTGATTTTGCGCTCAGGAATTCTTCTGGGTGATCCAGTTGGTAGGGGGTGGTAAAGCCCTCGGGCAACTCTTCTGTCAGTTTACCTTCAAACTGAACCCAATAACGATCTGGAGCGGTTTGAGCAAGTAAATCATTCGACACAAGCGCCCCCAAGGCCCATGCGCACATCCCAATAAACACTCCCAACTTTGGAACCGAGGTCATTGTTTTTCGGATGATTGGAGGGTGCCGTTGGCATAGGATTCGACCAAATGCAAACGGCCATTGAGGTTGTAGTGATACACGTCACCGTCCAATTTGCCATCCTTGTACTCACCTTCTCGACGGATGGCCTCTCCAGTCAGCGTTCGCTTTCGCACGATTTCACCCGTCTCCTCGTCCAATTCTTCAACGATGATCCATTCACCGACGTCATGCCATTCTTTGAAAGGACCGGATTTCTTTTGATTTACTACGGTGAATTCCTCTTTCGGACGCCCGTCGCTAAAAGTCAACAATACCGGGCCATTTTCGTGAATTTCTTGGACCAAGTTGCCTTGGTCGAATTGTCGGGTGGTTTGTAGTGTTCCATCGTCCATGAATTGCTTCCAAAAACCAATTTCGACGCCATCTTGATACATGCCCATGGTTTGTGGCCGCCCGTTGGAGAAATGGATGGTGCACATGCCGTGGAATCGGCCATTTCGGTAATTGATTTCGGAAAGCTTCGTGCCGAATTCGTCCCAATTCACCCATTTTCCGTCACGTTCGCCTTGCACATAAGCCCCGTGCTCCAATTTCTGACCGTTGACCCCAAAGCTCATGGTAGTACCGTGGAGTTCATCCAAGTTGTAGCCTTCTTGCAATCGAAGTCGGTTGTTGGCATCGTAGTACTTCCATTCTCCTTGCTTCAGCCGCTTGGGTTCTCCCTGTTCGTCCAATTGGTTGCTGATCATGTACATTCCCTCAGCTTGCAATGACCCGTCTGGGCGGTAAAGTTTGGTAAAGGCTTTGCGCCCGTTTTCGATGTGGTTCACTTCCGACATCAAGCGTCCGTCTTCGTAGAAGAATCGGAATCCGCCTTTTGGCGTGCCATTTTCAAATTGGCCGCAGTAATAGAGGTTGCCGTTTGGCCAGACCCGAATCCATTGTCCTTCTTTTTTGCTGCTTTTATTGGTGATGTTGTAATCTACACCTGCTTCACCCTGGGGATAAAATTCTCCATTGGGTGTCCCCGGTTGAGCGGAAACTTGAACGAGGCAGAATGAAAAAAGCACCACAATCCAAGTGGAACTGAGGGGGAAGAAAAACGAGTTGCGCGTCATGTAGCGAATTTAGCACAGGATGAAGTTGTTCTCTCAAAACGCCATGGAATTGGAGTTTTGTATCCAGTCTATGGGATGCGGAACTGGATTGTGTAATTTTGCACTCCCAAACCATCAAAACCCAGATTATGAAAGTTACCGTAGTTGGAGCCGGAAATGTCGGAGCGACGTGTGCAAATGTGTTGGCCACACGAGAAGTGGCAAATGAAGTCGTATTGCTCGATATCAAAGATGGATTTGCAGAAGGGAAGGCCTTGGATATTTGGGAAACGGCTCCCATCAATTTGTACGACACGCGCACTGTGGGTGCGACCAACGACTACGCGAAAACAGCGGGTTCTGATGTGGTGGTGATCACCAGTGGTTTGCCTCGTAAGCCGGGGATGAGCCGCGATGATTTGATCGCGACGAACGCAGGCATCGTCAAGAGTGTAACCCATTCAATTTTGGAACACAGCCCGGAGGCCATCATCATCGTGGTTTCGAATCCGTTGGATGTCATGACCTACTGTGCATATTTGGCTGCTGGAAAGTCTTCGAACAAGGTAATGGGCATGGCGGGCATCTTGGATACGGCGCGTTACCGAGCGTTTTTGGCAGAAGCTTTGGATTGTTCGCCGAAGGACATTCAAGCGGTCCTCATGGGAGGTCACGGCGACACCATGGTTCCACTTCCTCGATATACGACTGTAGGTGGCATACCGGTGACGGAATTGATCGAGGAGGAAGCGTTGAATGCCATCGTTGAGCGCACGAAGAAAGGTGGAGGTGAAATTGTGAACCTTTTGGGAACTTCTGCGTGGTACGCTCCGGGAGCGGCTGCTGCGCAAATGGTAGAAGCAATTGTGCGTGACCAAAAGCGCATCTTCCCGGTTTGTGCTTGGCTTACAGGAGAATATGGCATCCATAATCTGTACATCGGCGTTCCGGTGAAGTTGGGCAAGAACGGCATCGAAGAAATCATCGAACTGGACTTGAACGAAGAGGAAAAAGCGTTGTTGGCCGAAAGCGAGATTGCCGTTCGGGGTGTAGCAGAGGTGCTGGACCGCATGAACGCCAGCGCTTAATTCATTCTGCAGGAGTAACTACCACACGGGTGGCGACAGCGCCGGCCGTGGTCTGGAAGCGCAGTACATAAATTCCGGGGGTTGCAGGGGCTGTGATCGATTGATGCGTTGCCGTCGGCGTAGGTAGTTTTCGGCCCCATTGATCAAACCAAGTACATGCTGAATTTGATCTCAGGATGCCCCCAGGCTGGAGGTCCAGTTGCAGCGGTTGGCCGGCTTGAACCGGATTTGGAAAAGGAGCGAAGTCCGTGTTTGCTGAGGATTCGTTCAAGGAGAGCGCACTTCCATTGTACCATCGGATGCCACCGTTTTGCAGACCGACCAACAATTCGGGGAAACCATCGGAATTAACGTCGCCTAAAGAGGCAGCTGCGCGCATACCTTGTTGGTTCACATTCACTTGATGACTCTGATTGGGCAATGGAGCATCGAGCGTGTTGGCATCGACGACGCCGAAGTATTCGACGTTCCCCAATTCGTTTCCGACATAAATGTGCAACGCACCATTCATGTGCTGAAGCGCAGGAGTCGAATAGCCGTTGATGCCGAGTGCATTTTCCACCTGTATGGCTCCGAAATTCTCCCCAAAACCGGCACTTTCGAACAAGCACCAATCGGGTGTTGATGCTGAACCGCAATTGAGAAAAAGGGTCAGGGTGCCATTCTTCTCACCCACCACGAGATCCAGCAGTCCATCGTTGTTGACATCGATGATTTGGGGCGCGGCGAATTGGCCCACGTCGATGGTGTTTCCCTCATTGTCGTTGACGGCGAGTTGGATCATTTCCCAAACGGGCCACGCGTTCGGGCCGGCGACATTTTCATATACGTGCAACAGTCCCAATTCATCGCCAACGATCAGGTCCTGATCGCCGTCTCCATCCAAATCGCCGCTGGACGGAAAGGCACTCTCAATTCCATTTATTGCAAAATCAACTGCTGACCAAGTCATCCAAGTGAACTCTGGATTGGTTTCCGAACCGGTATTGCGAAACAAGGCCAAGGACGTCGGGGTTTCATTCACGCCTTCATACCGCTCCTTATTTCCAATCATCAAATCCAGGTCCCCGTCACCATCCAAATCGGCTAAATGCGGAACGGCTCCGCGTCCGACATCGATCATACCGCTTTGGATCCATCGGTCATCCGCCAACGCCCATAACGGATTTTGCAGAGTCCCTTGGTTTTCCCACAGCTGAACACAACGGTCGTCATCAATTTCAAGGGCGATGTTGGGTGAAACCACGAGGTCCCAATCGCCATCTTCATCAGGATCAATGGGATAAGCCGCGGGGAATCGCGGCAACAGCATGGAATCCGCTAAACCAGAATGGGGCACCAAGGCAGGAAATGCATCATCGACCCACGCTGTGCTGTCTTGGCCATCTGCAGCATCTTCTAAAAACAATGCGCTCATCGTAGGGTAGGTCACATCGGAAATCAGCAAGTCATGGAAAAACTCGCCATCGGCCTGTACAGCAGTGATTGCCCCACCTGCATGAACGCCATCACGGGACTCAAATTCGTCCACAGGCCGGCCTTCAGGGTCGGTCACATTGAATCCGCAATTGTGTTCCTCTCCGATAAACAGTGAATTGTCTTCAGCACCTTCCGAGAACATGCCGTAGCAACGATTCGTGCAAACGAGATCGAGTCCACACGCAGATTGGCCTGAAAATCGATACAGCGTGGTGCTCGTTTCTGTGAAACAGATGATGTCCAAGTCGCCATCTGCATCGACGTCGAAAATAGCAGGCTTGTCAATCGTAAGGCATACGACCGGCAATGACTGCGCGCCCGTTCCGAAGTCCCAACTCGCCAATAGGGGTGTTGCGAAGGGTTCAAATTGGGGGACTCCGGGTGCTGTGGATACATTGCGCCACACGTGAATGCCGTTTTGATAACCGGTGAATAAATCGACCAGCCCGTCACAATCAAAATCTCGCAATAGCACCCAGTGCTTCACCGCTGGCCATCCCGTTGACCATTCGGGGCGCTCTCGATAATTTCCGGGGCTGAGCTGCTCAAAGACGAGCACGCGATTGCCGTCGCGATCGAACGAAAACAAGTCGTGGTCGCCATCCCAATCCAAGTCGATTTCTGACCATTGCGGCGCGCTCAATCCCCCTGTGAAGGGGTGGGGCAGGACTCCGCTTTCCCCGTACACAGGCACTCCCATTCCCATGGACCATTCCCAGGGAGATTGGGCAATGGAAGTCGAATAACCGATGAGGGTGCTGAGTAAAGCGATAAGCGCGAAAGCGGATTTCATGTGGGGAAGTTCGGGGCTTTGTGTTGATTTCTAAAATGGAATTGACCAAAACTCCGAAGTGTGAGCCGATACTTTTGGTCATGCTCAATTTCAACAACGAAGACCGCTTCTGGGTTGCTTTCGGTGGTGCATTCATGGGGCTTTCCGTTTTGTTGGCCGCTTTCGGTCGCCATGGTTTGGAATCGGCAGAATTGCAGATGAGGTGGGGGATCGCAATTCAATATTTGCGATTTATGGCAGCGGGCATCATAGGCATGACGACGCTGCGGTGTTTGTTCCATGCCTCACCGACCACGCCTTGGCCCGAACGCACGCTATTCCTCGGAGCGATGGCGTTTTCGGGCACCCTCATAGCAGAATGTATTTGGCCGAAGGCTTCGTGGGTGGCGACCATCGGAATCGTGGCGCCGGGTGGGGGTATGCTTATGATAATCAGCTGGTTGGTGTTTGTTTTTCAATTTATCAGAGCCACTCGACCCTTACGACCGGAATAAATTCACTATTTTTGAAATGAGAAATGCAATGACCAATTCTCTCATGAAACACGTTGGAAACACACCATTTGACGCTTCGCTGGAGGCGGTCAACCTGGAAGGCGTTGCGCGAGCGCACTGGAACCTTCCTCCCGCAAAACTTATCTTACAAACCCTGCTTCGAGGAGAAGGAGTGTTGACCGACACAGGCGCTTTGGCCGTGTCTACTGGCACATTCACAGGCCGTTCCCCGAAGGATCGTTATCTCGTTTGCGATGATTCGACCCAAGACAAAGTCGATTGGGGTGCGATCAATCAGTCGATTTCTTCGGAGGAGTTCAACCAACTTCATTTGGATATCGCTCAGCACTTGCAGGGCAAAAGTGTTTTTGTTCGAGATGCGGCGGTAGGGGCAGATGAAAAAACACAAATAAAAACCCGGGTGATCTCGGAGAAGGCTTGGGCCAATTTATTTGTCAGCAACATGTTTATCCGGCTCAATGAAGAGGAGGTGCTCGTGCCGAAGCCCGAATGGACGGTCATTTGCGCGCCCTCATTCCAAGCGACCCCGGAACGTCATGGTTGCCGACAAGGAAACGTTACTGCAGTGGACTTCACCCGCAAGATGATTCTGATTGCAGGCTCAGCCTACACAGGGGAAATCAAGAAGGGCATGTTTTCAGTAATGAATTTTGTCTTGCCCACCGTACACGGTGTGTTTCCCATGCATTGCTCTTCGAATGTGAACGACGAAGGGCATGTTGCGGTCTTTTTCGGACTTTCGGGAACCGGAAAAACAACGCTCAGTAGCGATGAAGATCGCATGCTAATCGGGGACGATGAACACGGTTGGGGAAGCGAGGGTATTTTCAACATGGAGGGCGGTTGTTATGCCAAGACCATCGACTTGGATGCAGATCGTGAGCCTCAAATTTTCAATGCCATTCGCTTCGGTTCGATGCTTGAAAATATTGGCTTCCAGCTCGACGGAGTCACGCCAAACTACGAGGATGCTTCCATTACCCAAAACACCCGGGTTTCATATCCAATCCACCACATTCCCGGTGCCTCCAATACGGGTAGGGCGGGTCACCCAAGTGATATTTTCTTCCTGACGTGCGATGCGTTCGGGGTCATACCCCCCATCAGCAGGTTGGACAAAGGCCAAGCGATGTACCATTTCCTTTCTGGTTATACGGCAAAAGTTGCCGGTACAGAGGTTGGTGTAACAGAGCCTCAAGCTACATTCTCTGCCTGTTTCGGAGCACCGTTTATGCCGCTCGCTCCCACGGAATATGCAGCGATGTTGGGCAAGCGAATGGAATCGCATGGCGCTCGAATTTGGTTGGTCAATACGGGCTGGTCAGGAGGTGGCTATGGCGTAGGCAACCGGATGAAGTTGAAGTTTACCCGTTCGATGATCCGCTCTGCGATGCGGGGCGAGCTCGATGCGGTAGAGATGCATCGCGATCCGGTGTTTGGATTGAATTCTCCAACGGTTTGTCCCGGAGTACCAAGCGACTTGTTGATCCCAAGGAGAGTTTGGGCGGATCAAGCGGAATACGAAAGGACCGTGAATCACTTAGCTGATCTTTTCGTCAAGAATTTCGCTCAATTCGAATCTGCTGCTACACCTGCGATGCTGGAAGGTTCACCGGCGCGGGTTTGACGACTTCGGAAAACGCTTGCTAGGCGATACCTTTGGGGCATGCGGGTTTTCTATGCTCCTGATGTCCATCCTTTGCACCAATTGGATGAAGATGAATCCAAGCACATGGTGCGCGTGTTGCGTGCACGCCCGGGAGACGAATTTGAAGTGGTCAATGGAAAGGGAAAGCGCTGGCGTGGTGTGCTGGTCGATGCGGACAAGCGCGCCTGCACCCTCCGTACGGAATTGATTGAAGAAGTTGATGCGCCGGCTTCAAATTTGACTTTGGTCGTCGCTCCGACAAAGAGTACCGATCGATTTGAATGGCTATTGGAGAAAGCCATGGAATATGGCGTGAGTTGCATACAGCCCGTTTGGACCCACCGCAGCGAGCGTAAATCGGCGAAATCAGATCGGTGGAATCGCATATTGATTAGCGCACTGAAGCAATCTCGGCAAATCTGGCTGACTCAATTGAATGAGCCGATGGACTGGTCAGCGTGGTTGGAGGCCCCCAAGGATAAGTCGGGTTTTATTGCGCATTGTGAACCGGCGGAGAAGCTTCACTTCTTTGATTCGGTTCAAGGAAAACCGGCGTGTTGGATTGCCATCGGTCCAGAAGGGGATTTTACACCAGAGGAAATTCAAGCGGCTACGAATAAAGGAGCGCAAGCCGTCTCCTTAGGAAATCAACGGCTCAGAACGGAGACTGCAGCTTTGGCGGCCATTCAGATGCACGCTTTGGCCCACCGATAAAACTCATGGAGATTCTGGCATGGGTTGCCAATGAGTCACATCAGCAAAAAAATGATTGCTGTTTCCTTCGCCGGACCAGAAATGAGCACCGTGTTTGGCGCACTTGTCCGGATCAGCAGCGAAGTAGTTTTCGCAAAATCTAAGCACAATGACTTCACGGATTTCGAATGCGAGGTCTTTGCCTGGCAAAAACACACGATTTCCCGGAATAAAAGCCAGAACACGTTGATCGTGTTGCGGCAATCGAGTCTCGACTGGTATCCAGTTAGCAGGCATCATTTTCCGGTGAAAGCGGGTTTGCGCTTTTCTAAGAACGCCGCCACGCCTTCCGCATAATCGGCCGTTTGAGAAGCTTCCATTTGCAAGTCTCGTTCGAGCGTGAGGTGGGCAGAAAGCTCATTGTCCCAGCCTAGGTTGAATGCCCTTTTGGTCAATCCCAGTCCTCGGGTGGGCATGGCAGCAAGGCGGTTGGCCAACTCCGTAACGGCTGTTTCAAATTCTTCATCCGGCACGGCGTTGTAAATCAACCCCATGGCTACGGCTTGGTCGGCTGGAAGTTTGTCTCCGAAAAAGGTTAAGGCAGCAGCGCGTTGCATCCCAATGAGCCGAGGTAGCATCCATGTTCCGCCGCTGTCTGGAATGAGGCCAATCTTCGAAAACGCCTGAATAAACGAAGCCGACTGTTTGGCGATGGTAAGGTCACAGGCTAGCGCGATGTTCGCGCCAGCGCCTGCAGCGACTCCATTTACGGCACCGATGACGGGTTTCTCCATGGCTCGAATGCGACGGATGCTTTCATTGTACGTCCGCTCAACGATTTCTGTAAAGTCCGGAGCATCCGGGGCGGTGACCTCTTTCAAGTCTTGACCGGCGCAAAAGGCCTTGCCGGCTCCCGTTATGACGACGCAGCGGACATGTTCATCTGCCGCCGCTTCGTCCAGTGCGGCTTGGAATGCGCGCCCCATGGATTGATTGAAACTATTAAACACCTCCGGGCGATTGAACTGGATGGTTCGAACCCCACCTTCGGTGCCAATGAGTATCGAGGATTTGGTGTTCATGGTGTTGGAATGATGATGAGGGGGAGGTTTGTTTCGCCGACGCCGAGAATGTAGTGGCCAGGAGGAATCCCTTGCAATGTGAGTGTTGGATTCGAAACAGCACCGCCCAATTGGAAAGTTTGAACCAGTTGGCCTGAGATGGAGCGCAGCTTGACTTCTTGTTGGTTTTCGGTGATGCCTTCTAGATGCAGAATTCCAGATGTCGGGTTGGGATACAAACGCAATTTCCGGTGTTGTTCCGCGATAGCATTGGCCATCCAAGTAACCTCAATCTCCGCTTCGCATCCTAACTCGTCACTTACCCATACGGCAATCGTCTCCCCATCCACCAACATGGCAACGGCTTCGGCGCATGCTGATTCATCCAATGTGCTC
>Ga0255773_10001765_pt1 | contig 21162 bp, 18 predicted proteins | sample 011ome_17_FD_179971 | JGI IMG/M metagenome (GOLD analysis project Ga0255773, IMG submission 179971) | Coastal salt marsh microbial communities from the Groves Creek Marsh, Skidaway Island, Georgia - 011502XT metaG (version 2) | ecosystem: Environmental > Aquatic > Marine > Intertidal zone >...
CTTGGCAGGTAATATGCCATCAGTTGAACCCCAAGAATAAATATGGAAAGCGTTACATTTAGCGAACCCACTGAACAGGAGAACATCTCTCTTGAACAACAGGCTGCAATGCAAGAAGAAGCAGCATCAGCACAAGAGCAGCCCGAAACGGCTGAAGCTACCTCCGAGCGCCCTGAGTGGCTACCGGAGAAGTTTGAGAACCCTGAGGCCCTTGCGGATGCTTATAGTAACCTAGAAAAGCAGTTCCACGAACGCCAACAAGAGTCTCCCGATGAGTCAACAAACGACGAGTCGCCCACGGATAACACGGCTGTTAACAACACAGTGACCAGTGCATCCGAAGAATACTTTGAGAATGGTGAACTGTCCGAGGAAACCTATAAGGCGCTTGAGGCTAACGGCATTCCTAAGGAGATGGTTGATATGTATGTTAATGGTTACGAAGCCGTGGCAGCACAGCAACAACAAGCCTTGATGAGTGAAGCCGGTGGTCCTGAGAACTATGAGGCGATGTCCGAATGGGCAGCTACAGCACTCACCGAACAAGAGCAAGAGGTGTATAACAACACTGTCGAGTCGGGGGATGTTAATGCCGCAACCATGGCTATCCGAGGACTCTATGCTCGCTTTAAGTCAGACGGTGGATCTCCTGTGTCGCTTGTTCAAGGTGATACCTCGGGGACATCCGGGGCCGTTCCCTTTAGCTCCTCTAAGGAGATGACGGTTGCCATGCAGGACCCACGTTATGGTTACGACCAGAAGTATCGATCCCAGGTTGAGCAACGGCTTTCCGTAACAACTGCCTTCTAATTATTATTATGTCTGATATTATTAACTACCTCATCAACAATCACGAACAGATCCTAGGCGCTATGACTTCTGTGGTCGCCGCTTGTTCTGCTATTGCCGCCCTTACGCCTACTCCTATGGACGATGGATGGGTCCGTAAACTTTACAAGATTGTTGATTTCCTTGCCCTTAACATTGGGCGTGCCAAAGAGAAATAACACCTAAACACACGCACCACATGTCGATGTCTCTGTTAGTCAAGATGCTCATTGCGTTTCCGCGACTGGCAGAGGCATTCCGTGGTCTTATGGAAGCGTATGAAGAGAAGCTATATGTTGAGCGTCACAGCAATATGCGTGATGTTATTAATGAGTGGATGCACTCCGAGTCTTCGTCCGACAAAGCTCCCTTACTTTTTAGAGAAGGTCAAAGCGCAGCCGTGGACCAAGGAACAAAGACTGACAGTGGGAGAGATGTTACATTACATAAACGATCTGGAGAACAATGCCCGCTAAACGAAAAGGACTGTCCCTTCGCAAAGAACACAAGTCAGAAAAAGGAGGCTTAACAGAAAAGGGACGCAAGTATTACAACCGAAAGACAGGTAGTAACTTAAAGAAACCGCAACCAGAGGGAGGCCCGAGGAAGCGGTCTTTTTGTGCGCGTAGCCTAGGTATTTTAAAAAAGCACAACATAAGCTGTTCAAAGACTCCCGACAAGAGAGCATGTAAAGCCCGTAGAAGGTGGAAATGCTGACCCCAACCCCAACACTAACACTAAAATAACACTATGCCCAAAGTAGGAGATAAGTCGTATCCGTATACCCCTAAAGGTAAGAAAGCAGCTAAGAAAGCCGCCAAGCGGAAGGGGTTGAAGATTATGTCCAAGAAGAAGAAAGGAAAGGGGACGTGAGGGGGCTAAGAGATAACCTCCAGTTAGGAGATGTTATTCAAATTGACTTCCTTGACCACGTGCAAGACAGCACCGATGGTCCCCTTGAATGCTCAGTCTATGGTTCACTTACGGACATAGGCGATAACTATTTTACTGTTACCTCATGGCAAGGCTGTGACGATAACACAACAACTTTCACCATTATTACAAGCTGCATAAGTAGCTTGGTGGTGTTTAAACCAAACGTCATCATAAAGATAGACTCCCCCGAGGCCGACGATGAGACCCACTGCGGTGGACAATCAATAACTCCGAACCCGGTTACGGACACATCAGAATGAGGACACCCTTAACAACAACAACTAGAACAACCAAATATTATGGCTAATACTACGCCGTCCCGCTTGGGACAAGTTAACGTGGCTGGTGATGCGAACCAACTGTTCCTTAAGGTGTTCTCAGGAGAAATCCTGACCACCTTCGAAGAGTTCAACGTGATGAAAGACCTTCACACGATTCGGACCATCGCAAACGGAAAGTCTGCCCAGTTCCCTGTGACTGGCATCGCTACCGCCGCTTACCACACTCCTGGTCAAAACATCGCTGACTCCACTAACAGTTACCTCAGTCAGATCAAGCACGCTGAAAAGGTCATCACCATTGATGATGTTCTGCTTGCTTCCACCTTCATCGCAAACATTGATGAGCTTAAGAACCACTACGATGTCCGTAGCATTTACGCTAAGGAACTCGGTAAGGCTCTTGCAAAGCGTTTCGATCTTGCAACCATGAAGACCCTTACGGCTGCCGCTCGGACCGACTCGGCTCTGAAGACTGCTGCTGATGATGGTTATGATGGCAAGAACGGAATTAACATTGTCTCGGGCGTTGCTCTTAATGCACTGACTGGGACGAACATCCAAGATGCGCTCTTTGAGGCTGCTCAGAAGCTCGACGAGAACGACATTCCTAACGATGGACAGCGCTTCGCTATCCTGAAACCAGCTGACTACTACACCTTGCTTGCCTCTGGTGAAAATGTTATTAACCGTGACTTCGGTGGTCGTGGTGACGTTGCCACTGGTAACATCCCAATGGTTGCTGGAATCAAGATCTACAAGTCCAATCACCTTGCTGATGTGGCTACTGATCTTTCTAGCGATAACGGTGGTGATGGATCGTCCGCAGTCAAGAACGATGTGTTCGGCGCCGCTGGATTGGGTTACAACGGAAACCTTTCCATTACCCAGATCATCGGTGGACACCCATCGGCTATCGGAACCGTTAAGCTCCTTGACCTTGCTACCGAAAGCGACTACAAGGTCGAACTCCAAGGAAACCTGTTCGTAGCTAAGTATGCTATGGGCCACGGTATCCTTCGCCCCGAGGCGTCCTTCGAAGTTTCAGTCTCCGATTCGACTCCTTAATAACCCCCACTAACCCCCAACGGTCGCACTCCTTTCGTTAATGATTGGGGTGCGGCCTTTTTCTTTTCCTTTTATTATGGCTACCCTTACCTCCAAACTTGACGCTGTTAACATCATGCTCGGTTACATTACCGAGGCTCCTGTGAACTCTATCGCCAGCACCGTGGCCTTGCCTCCGTCCGCTGCGCTTGCCAAAGGTGTTCTTGACGAAGTGTCGCGTGAGGTCCAACAAGAGGGATGGCATTTCAACACTGCCCAAGATTACACCCTAGAGGCCAATGCTTCCGGTAAGTTTGTGTTACCCGACAACGTCGTTCAAGTGGACACGGTTGACACCAGCTATGACGTAGTCCAACGAGGCACCGCATTGTTTGACCGAAAGAACTACACGGATATATTCACCGAAGACGAGCTTAAGGTTAACATAACATTTTTACTTGAATACGAAGAGCTACCAGAACAGGCTCGACGTTACATCGCCCTCAAGGCATCCCGGATGTTCGCCAACCGACTTGTTGGTTCCCGTGAGATTGAGGCACTTATTTATCGTGACGAGATACGCGCCAAGGCAGCTATGGAAGAAGCCGAAGGTAACAACTCTGATCGCACCATTTTCGACAACTACGACACTGCTACACGCATCGGAATCAACCGCCGCTTTGACCTTGCTTAAACGATGGCTAACATAACAACAACCGTCCCGAACCTCATCCAAGGGGTCAGCCAACAGTCACCCACGGTGCGCCTAGCTGGTCAATGTGAGGAACAGATCAACGGTCTTTCCACCATAACCAAAGGACTCACCAAGCGTCCTCCGGCACGGCTGATCGCGAACCTTGAGGCTGTTGCTACGGAGGGAGACTTCGTTCACTTCATCAACCGGAGTGAGACCGAAAGGTATGTTGTTATTATTCAGAACAGAACCTCAGGTAACAGTAATGCTGTCATCCGTGCGTTCAACCTAGAGACCGGCGTCGAGGCGGAGATTGAAGGGACTACGGGTGGCTACGAGGTGGAAAGTGAATACCTTAACATCCCTGACTCAACCAAGACCCACGAGCAACTCAAGGCTTTGACCCTTGGGGATAGCACCTTCCTTCTTAACACTGATGTTGCTGTTGCTAAGACCGACGAGAAGTCTGAAGTTCTCGATAAGTCACGGGCGCTGGTGTTTATTAAACAAGGCGACTTCGGTAAGAAGTATGGCTTGAAGTTCCGCGACAAAGGTTCATTCGGCACCGGGGCGAGCTTTAATGTGACGTGGAAAGAGACCAGCGTTTATAACCGTCAATTAGGTTTTGAATACACGTATGAGATTGAAACTATCTCGGTAAACGCTGGCGGTTCTGGCTATGATGTTAATGACGAGCCAACCCTTGATTTTTCAGGATTAAACTGGGAAGTGCGTCCTGAATTTAACATCACGGTTCAAGCAGAGACAGTAGCGGGTGAAGGAGGACCGGTCATTGATATCGAGCTTCTCCACAGTGGACGGGTTGTTATAACAGAGACACCACAGACATTTGCTGACATCGTGTATGCTTCGCCTGCGTATGAGGAAGTTAGTATTGTTACGGCTTTCAGTAATAGTAATGAAAAAGAAAAGGTCTCGGATGCAACCAACATTGCCTCGCAGTTAACTAACGTATTAAAAGGAGCAGGCACTGATCCCGATTTCGCCACTGGAACGGGTAATACGATAATCGCAGCCAATTACACCTCAAAGGATCGCGACGGCACTATCCTCATCAACCGCAACGATAACCAAGACTTTTTCCTTGAGGCATTCGATGGTCTCGCCGGTTCCGGCCTAGGGCTCGTCCACAAGGAAGTTGATGCCCTTTCGGATCTTCCCGTGCGGGCTCCTGATGGCTTCCGGGTTGCTGTGCGTGGTGATGCTGATGCAAACGAGGACGACTACTATCTCCGCTTTGAGACCAACGATGGACAAGCCTTTGGTGACGGTGGATGGGTTGAAGACATCGGCCCAGACATTGATGTTGCTTTGGATGCCGCCACCTTACCGATGCAGTTGGTTAACACCGATATTAACACCTTTACCCTTACCACAACCGGATGGGTAAACCGAAAGGTAGGGGACGATGATACCAACCCATTCCCATCCTTTGTCGGCAAGAAACTCAACAACTTTGTATTCTTTAAGAATCGCCTAGGCTTCATCTACGAGGACTCTGTGGTGCTTTCGGAAGCCGGAGAACTCTTTAACTTCTTTAGGACCACCGTAAGAACACTACTGGATACCGCTCCGATTGATGTTACCTCGGCAACCGCTAGCGTAACAAACCTTCGAAGCAGTGTCGCATTCCAGGAGAACCTATTGTTATTTGCGGAACGCGGACAGTTTGTCCTTAAGGGTGATCCCTTGACCAACGAAACCATCACTCTTGAGGCAGTAACAAACTACGATGTTAACACATCCGAAGATCCCCTTGCTGTTGGCTCTTATGTCTATTTTCCATTCAAGCGCGGCAACTTCCTTGGAATGCAGGAGTATTCTCTCAATGCCACCACGGACGTTTACGACTCGGATGACATCACCCAACAAGTTCCAGGATACATCAACAATGGTAACATCCTTGTAACATCAGGGTCCTCGGCGTCTGATCTCATTGCGCTTACCTCCGGTGGCGACACCATCTACATCTACAAGTATTTCTTTAACGGTCGAGAGAAGGTTGTTAGCTCGTGGAGCAAGTTCAAGATGCCCTTCGATGTCGTCAGCCTAGAGTTCCTCAATAGCTCCCTGTTTGTTATTGGCGACAAAGACGGCGACACCCTGTTGACTGAGCTTAAGTGTGAGGAGCTACGTGTTGAGGATGACACCTTTGATGGCTTTACGATTCACCTCGACATGCTCAAGAAGCACACGTTTGCCGGTGATCCGACTGCTCAACCCTCGCTTGCAACGATTGACCTTGGATTCACTCCAGGCCCTGATGATGTGGTTGAGGTGTATGACACCCACGGTAACCGAGTGATTGTTAACCAAGTCAACCGCGACACCGCTACCATCACCTCTTACAACCGACCTTGCTTCAGTGGACTTCGCTACAAGCTAGAATACACCTTCAGTGAGCCCGTGTTCAAGCAGGGGAACCCACCGGTCGCCTCCGGTCTTTCTAGGATGATCCTTCGCAACGGCACCTTGTTCTTTACGGACGCTGTGGATTTCCAAGTGGAAGTAACACCTCTCGGACGTGACGTGCGTATCTTTAACTATAGCCCGAATGTAATTAACATCACGGCTACGGACTCGTTGCTTACACCCGATGGCAAATTGCGCTTCTCGATCTTTACACAAGCCAAGGATTCCCGTATTAAGATTGTTAACTCAAGTGCATTTGCATCTAACTTCCAAGCCTGTGAATTCGAAGCCAACGTCCATACCCGTTCAACTAGAATATAACAACGTCTACATCCGGTCCGCTCGTGAGTTGGACTGTGAGGAGGTAGGCCGCAACATGCGCCACATCGACAAGCTAGAGTGTTTGTTAACAAGCGGCTCCAATCCAATAGATGCCGTAAAGACCGGTTTAAAGCACGACTACCACACTTGGACCATCTGTGAAAAAGAAACCAACACTCCCTTGGCGTGCTTTGGGATCGGTGAGATTGTCAAAGATGACTCCAACTATATCTGGTTGCTTTCAACAGATCGTCTCCTAGAGGTAGCGGGCTTTGAGTTTGCTAAGGCCAGTAAGGCGTGGGTTCAGTTTATTGTTAACCACTACAAACTTCCGTGCTTCAACCGGGTTCACGTCCATAACACCGTCGCAATCCGATGGCTTAAGTGGTGTGGTGCTGAGTTCTCCGAGGATGCTTCAACCGACTTTCTTTCATTTCAAATCAATCCCAACGAATAATAACATCAACGATTATGTGTTACCCCTTAGCTTTAGGTGCCGCCAGTGCGATCTCCTCCTTTGCTGGGCAGCAAGCTGCGGCCAACGCCCAAGAACAAGCTCAAGCACAAGCTGCTGCTGCTGAACAGATCCGAGCGCAACGCGCCAATACCGCTATCCGCATTAGGGAATCACAGGAAAACATCGCAAGGTCACAGCGCAAAGAAGCCGCTCAAGTCCAAACAATGGAGGCCAAGGCACGCGCAAGGCTGGTCGCATTAACAGAAGCCGGGGTTGCCGGGATGTCTCTTGAACGCCTGACAGATTCACTGTCCGCAAAAGGAGCGCAATACGCCTTCTCGGAGGAACGACAGAAACAACTCCAAAAACAGCAGACTGGCCTAGAGCTCGAAGAGGGTGCTATCCGGTCCCGCATGAACCAGCTTAGAATTAACCAACCAATCAAACAGGCAAGCATCCTAGAGTCGGGACTTGAAGGACTACAGACCGCCATGTCGTTTCAACAAGTGTTTCCCTCTAAACCATAATAATTCTCAATGACAACAGAAGACTTAAAGAAAGCACTTTCTCAGGATACACGAGAAAAAGTTGATGTTAATCTAGGGCAGGTGTCCTTGCGTTCGACCGTAAGTCGAGGTGGTCAATATAACGTAGCGGTTCAAGCAACCCCTAAAGAGAACTCGTTTACTCGCCTTGCTAACGCTTTCAATCAACTACCACAGCTTGCTGGTCAGTTTAAAAACATTCAACAACAAGCGGGCGTTGAGAAGGTGCAAGGGATGTCTCCTGAGGAAATCAAGGCAGAACTTACCAAACGTGCAGAAAACGGAGACGAAGAGGCGGGGACGTTCATGTATGAGCTTTTTCAAAAGGAAGCGGTAGATGAAGAGCTGTATCGTCAAATCTTAAAGACCGAAGTAATTCCAAAGCTACAGGCGGTTGAAGCAAGACTTTCCAATGCGTCACCGGCACTGATGCACGAAATAATGAGTCAAGACGACCCGTTGGAAGCGATCAAAAAACAATACGAGGACGCAATCCCTCAAGAGGTGTATGCCATGGTCCAAAATTACCCGCACCAAACGGCACTACACAATGAGATGTTACGACGCATCCCGGGACTTTCAGGTAAAACACACGCTACGTTGATTGAAAAACAACAGGAGTTCACAGAAACCTCCACGTTAGATAACATCATTTCAACTGATGATAGCGGAGCTTTCACGGACAACGAACAACTACCATTTCCGGTAGATGACAACGGCGAAATCCCACCGCTTCCAGGAGATCCCGTCCCTGATTTTGACTTTATTGAAGGAACTGGAGTCACATTGTTACCGTCTTCACAGCCGTTTCAGGTTGAGCAAGAAGACCCCATTACCAACACGCCTAAGCCAAAGCTCCCTAGAGTTCCTGATAGTAATCCAAAAATTCGTCCCGCAACGCTTCAGACGTTTGAGAAAAAACCGGAAAGTGATCTTAACTCGCTTGAGCAGTTTATGATGGGAGAGGTAGACTATGTCAGTGTCGCCGGTAACCCCGCACAGATGGGGGCAGACAGCATACTGTCAGAAGTAACACTCGTAGACGAAACGGGAAAGGCATTTAATTTAGAGAATGTTCCTATTAAAGTAGAAGAGTCTGCAAGTAAAACCACACCGGAAGGCGTCTTTAAGTTGGTCAGTGAGGGAAGACTTCAGCCTAGCGGTGATGGCTCTTACATCAAAGATGGAACTGATGGACAAGTCGCAAAAGACACCAAACCTGTTAAGCTGACTCCAGAACAACAGACCGATCTTTCACGTAACACGGTTAGAAAAGAAAGATTAGATATAGCCAAATCGCTGAATAGCACCGATAACTCAAAGTATACGAGAGGGCTAGAAGCCATTCAAAAAGGTATCTTTCGTAAGACCGACGAGCAGAAGCTACGACGCTTGATTGAAGGTAAGTCCCTAGGAAACTTAGAAGCGAACATCCAAGAAAACTTACAAGAGGTCGATACATTCTTGGAACAAGTAAAAGCGGGTAAGTTAACATTAAACGGAAAGCGTTACTCGGATGAATACATTACTAAGCTCCAGCGCATTGTTGACACGGAAGACCGACGCCAAGAATACGCCGATGAATCTTTTGGCGAAGAACTAGCCGAAGCTAAGAAAGTATCCCTTGCCAAGAAACTGGTTTCAGCGCAAAAAGAGGGACTCAGTGCCGAGGAATTTAACGACTACTTAGGAAACGAATTAGTTAACGCCTACAACCTCTACGCGAACTCTCAGATTGGAGAAGCTGAACGCGATGACCTGATTTCGGAAATAGAAAAACTCAGAGAGTTAGGCTCGCGGTTTGAACTCGATGATGACAATGTAGACTTCTACGCGCTAACGGATAACAGAAGCGCAATCTTTTCAGGTCTCGGAGCGGCTGCTTTAAGAGAGAAATATACTTCGCCTGATGCGATTGTAGCGCAATGGGAGCAGTTAGGAAAAGACGTATCGGGATTGAAGGTAACCAAGGAGGATGACTGGGGCAACACAGTCAAAGAGGCGTGGAACAAAATGCTTTTTGCTGCTCCACTGGATGCATGGCAGAAAGCCAATGAGCGGGCCGAACGAGTTGTTATTAAGGAATTTGCGTCTCGTGGATATAAGAAAGGACGAGTATTTGACTTGACGAACGCTGAAGGAGAAACCGTAGGGATACGACAATATTACCGTGATCTTGTTGAAAAGTATTACATGGAAGAAGCTGATAAAATCTCCGAAGAAGCTCTGGCTACACTCAGAAAACGAGCAAATGAATTCCGTGGGGAAGAAACCTTAAACGATCTGGAGAAGCAAGCAGGAATAACAATACTTGATAGCGAAGCGCGCCGCACCTCAAAGCTCAATAAAGCCTTGGAAAATAAGTATGGCAGTAACGATCTTGTAAATGAAAAAGGTAAGATTGTTCCAACACTTGAAGATGAGACAAAAGAGCAATCCCTTGACCGCTTTAACGTGACGATTGACAACGCCGTTGCACGGGAGGCGATGTTCAAGACCAATCCTAGCTGGGATCAGAGGCAACCATTGATTGAACAGATGTATCGAAAGACGACAACGGATGGTTACTTTCTTGACCAAGCGTTCCAATCTGCGGTTTACAAACGAGACCAGCAATGGGATAAATTAGATTCTCACGTTTTAAAAGTAGTTGAGCGTTCGAAAAACCTCGGCCTTCCTATGGAAGTGCATCGAAATAACGCCCAAATTAAATATAAGGGAATCGCAAAAGACGGGAAAAGGCGTAAAGGCGTTCCCGCTGTAACTTTGAACTTAAACCCAAGAGCGCTGACACCAGAAGGACGTAAGACAGCTCCGCTTTACAGTCGAAAATCCACACCGAAGACTCACATCTATAGCTACTATGCCGCACGCGAAGGGTCTTACAACGTGTTCACTAAGCTCGACGAATTGTTCGATCTCTACTTTAAAGGTGGAAGCGAAGCAGAACGCCTTCAATTCCGAAAAGACCAAGTTGAACTCGCACGGAAGATTGGCTTTGGAAAGCCCGCAGACGAGACCAACAATAACTAAATTTACTTTATGAACATATTTCCCAAGACTGTTAATTCGTTTACGTCGATGTCGTCGCCCGACCTTACAATGCGGGCATCATTAACCGATCCTGATTATGAACACTTGGACATCCCAGATGATACCCAGCAAGAAGAGCCAGGTCTTATTGAGGACGTATCTGTGGGCATTGCTTCCGGTATCGAAGGATTTGGAAAGTCACTTGTTGGTTTAGCGGATATGGTCCTAGGTGACATGTTCGACATGGACGAAGACTTCTATAATCGACGTGCATTTGGACGACCAACAGGCATTGCCGGGGGGCTTGCTGAAGGAATAACACAATTCGCAGCCGGTTTGATTCCCGGAGGATTCGCGGTGGGTTTGTTAGGTAAAGCCGGTAAAGCGGCCAGTTTGGTAAAGTTCACAGACAAAACCGCTAAGACCATCAAGGGAATCTCAACAGGCGCAATCGCGGACTTTGTTGCCTTTGACGGTCACGAAGCCAGACTAAGCGATCTTCTTTCCGAACACACGGACATGCTTTATCCGGTAACAGAATACCTTAAGTCGGACCAAGACGACTCCGAGTTTGAGGGAAGAATCAAAAATGTTATTGAAGGAGGAGCCATTGGTGGTGTTGTGGGAGGACTGGTGTGGACCGGAGCAAAACTATTGAAGTCGCTAAAGAACTTTGACGGGACTCCAGAAGCAGCACAGAAACTTAAGACCGCCAAAGAAGAACACGATGAAGCACTCGTTACTAGCGGAGTTGAAACTAAGCAGGGCCAAGAGCTTTCACAAAAAGTTGAAAAGGAACTAGAAGACATTGATCTTAACACCTTAGTCCCCGGACCAAAGCCAGGGCAAGCCTCACCTGAGGGGACCCCTGATCCTTTTGAGACCGATCTTCCAGACGACTTTGAACGAGTAAGTGGTGAACAAGCCATTATGGCAAACGCCCGGATTACAGAAGCAATCTTCGGTGCCTCTACAAAAGCGGAAATGGACGACATCTTTAAACGGTTTGTTCCTGAGTTAGTAGCAAAAGACGTGGCTAGCACCGAGAAACGAGCCGCAGAAATGATCGCAACTCTTAAGGCTAGTAACATGGATGCGTCAGGGATTCAAAAGGCAATCAAAAGTGGTCTTTTAGATGACGATACAAAACTAAGCGCCATGAAGGAAGCGCGGGCAGGACAACAGGTTGCTCTGTTTGGAATGCAAGCCGCCGTAGATAGATTAACAACTCTCGGCGCACAGTGGAACAAACTTACAGCCGAAGGCGCATCTGATGTTAAACTCGACCGCTTGAAGATCCTTGCGACTCAAGAACAGCGACGTTTGAAATACTTTACGGCTGTTCAGGCGCTCTATGGAACCGAGTTCTCGAAAGGACTCCTTGATCGTAAGACGGGGTTTGTTCAAGCAATGCGAGAGAATCTCGGGATCAAAAGCCCAGAAACACAAGCGACCGAGAAGTATGACGTAGCGATGGCTGAGACGCTAGCAGATGATGACAGTCTTGCAGACGCCGTATCAGAAATCAATATCCAAGACATGGATGAGACGGTAGGTGATCTTCTAAACGAAGCGGATGAAGTCATTGACCCGAACGTAGCCGAGGGGTCCGCTAAGGTTAAACAGAAAGAGATAAATCGTAAGCGTTTAAGTGAAAAGGAACGGCTTGAAAAGAGAAAAGAAACTCTTGAGAAACAGCTAAAAATTAAACGCAAGAGGTCTGCCGAGCTTTCTGGTAAAGACCCGGATGAAATTAAAGGAGAAGCCACGGCACCCAAGGAACCTGATGCTGATACACATGAGTTAGAACAAGAGGTGTTATCGCTTGAAGAAAAGATTAAGTATCACGACCAAGCATTTAAGGATGAGCAAGACATTATCACACTTCGTGAGGAAGAGTATTACGTCGATAACCTGAGCGATGGAGAATACAAGGCTAGGGTCGCTCAGAAAGAACTTGAAAAGAGTCGAGCAGCCGAAGCAAAAAAGAAGACCACTTCAACAGTTTCAGAGCTAAGAAAGATTGTTAAGTCGAAAGCGGACCGAAAGGTTAAACTTGCAAAGACACGTGAGGTATTGGATGGCCTTCGTAACAAACTACTTGAAGGCAGAAAGCCAGTTAAAGGTAAGCAACTACCGGATGATTTAAAGACTGACCCAGAAATGGACGACCTTTTGAGTCGGATTGAATCGACAAAAAGAATGATCCGTGAGGAGAACGACATCCAACAAGTCATTGAGGAGGTGCAGTCGCTTTCTAAGTTAACAGATCAACAATTTGTGGAGCTCACCAACGCACAGAAAGCTCGGAATAGATTGCTAAAAGCGTCGCCTACAACTCGACTGAGTGAGCTTCGAAAGCAGAAAAGTCAATACGTGCGGCGGAGAACCGAGGCAATCAATAACACAGGCCGAGGATTCACGACAAAGAAAGCTGTTAATACGTGGTTGAAGTCACGTCCAGGCGACATGGAGAAAGGATTCGATACCTTTATGAAGCGCATGATGTTTGCCGCAGCAGACGAAAGCCCGTTGGACGCATTCGTAAAGATTAACGAGATGGCACAGATGGGCCGCTTCGACAAGTTTATGAACTTTGGAGTCCGACTATTGCAACGGAACCTGTTGTCGGGACCAGCAACCACCACACTGAACGTCTCGATGCCACTGGCGGTGCGCTTTTTAACAAAAATGGAGCGTATCGTTGGAGCCGGTGTTGGAGCTCTTAGAGGTGATGAAGCGCAGATGCAGGTCTTTAAAGAAGCCCTAAAATTTCACCAACAGGCCGAGGACTTCCACATGGTCATCAAAGCCGGAGCAAAGGCTACCGCAACCAAGTCTGATGTTGTTACTGGAGCATCGTCGCCGTTCACAGACGCCAGTTCTAGGCCAAACATAGACGCCCTCGATCCAGATCTTTACGGTGTAAATAAAAGCAGCACCTTTGGTAAAGCGATGGGTTGGGTCAATACATGGTTTAACCTACCGTTCGCTTTGAATGCTGGAGGTGACTCGATGAACAAAGCAGCAGCCGGGTTGTCGAACCTACGCGAACGCTTAACTAACCACGTCTACACAGATGAAAAATGGATTAACAAACCGGTAGAGGCAAAGGAGGCATGGATCAAGCAGACTATGGAAAAGTCGTTTTTAGAAGACGGTGCCATGTATAGCGAAAGCGCGATCATGTCCAAGCTAGCCAAACAAGCCCGGGAAAACATTCTTAAAGGAGAGAGAGCAGGGGAAGTAACGGATAACCCAATGTTAATTCCAAACGAACTTCGTAGATTGACGATGGAAAACAAAGACCAGTTTCTAAGGGACCAAGATGCTCTAAGGTTACTGGAGGAGACACGACAATACACCCGAGAAATAACATTTACAGATCCGAAGCAAGGGGAGTTTGTTGGACTTGTAAACCGTGCTAGAGAGAAATTCCCTCCGCTCACACTCATTCTTCCGTTTGTCAACACTCCCGCACAGATCCTTTCGTTTGGACTGAAGCGGACTTGGTTTGGAGCCGCGTATGACCAGATCGCCCCAAGACTTTCGAAGAAAGCGGCGGCTCGTAGAGCAGAAATGGCAGCATCCATGAGTCCTATGCAGAAAGCAGAGTATCAAGGTAGAATGGCTACCGCAACCGCAGGAAGTGCCGCACTGCTTTATTATGCTTATCTTAACAAAGACAAGATTACGGGAAGTGGACCAAGGAACCCAGCCGAACTACAAGCGTTGAAGGCAACGGGCTGGCAACCTAACTCCTTTGTTATTGGGGACGAAGATAACCCAACGTATGTCAGTTACCAACGTCTTGATCCGTTTGCGACATTGATTGGTATTGCAGCAGACATCGCAGAGCACATCTCGATGAACCCTAAGCTAGACCCAGGAAGCCAAGAGTCCTTTATGGCCCTATCGTTTGGTATTGCTGAAAACTTGACTGACAAGTCGTTCCTTCGCGGTCTTAACAACGTCCTCAACGCGGTGCAACAGCCTGACATTTACGGTCCTAAGATCGGTCGGGATATTGTTAGCGGAATGGCTGTGCCTATGTCCGTTAACCAACTCAAAGACATTGGAGAGGGTGAGGTCTTAATCAGAGAGTCACGAAGCGTTATAGACGCGATCCTGCGTAAACTTCCGATTGCCGACGAGATGATTCCACCTAAAAGGACGTTCCTTGGTGAAGAGATCTACAAACAAAATCCACTAGGTCTTCTTGGTGTTATGAATCCGATCTACATTTCCAGCAAAAAGAACGACAGTGTGGACAAGGCGTTGCAAGAGTTAGTTCACGGGTTTGACATGCCATCGCCAAACTTTATGGGCAGCAAAGAAACTGACATGCGGACGTTCTACAATGCAGAAGGGCGGCAAGCCTACGACCGCTACATGGAGTTAACATCTACCACAACGGTTAATGGTCGCAATTTAAGGCAAGCCTTGAAGGGTTTGATCAATTCCCGTCAGTATAAAGCAGTGTCAAAGAGTATTCAAGAATCTGGAGGACAGTCCGTGCTTACCAGTCAAGACCCAAGAATTAAGCAAATCAACAAAGTTCTCGGGGCTTACCGAAGAAAGGCCAAGCGTGAGATGAGCGAAGAGTTCCCAGAACTTATTCAACGAGTTAAAGACATTAACGCTAAGAAACGACAGGTAATGCAATCAGCTTCTGAAGAACTTAACAACCCTATTCCCACCTTATAACACATCCTTACCATTATGCCTACAAACGGACTATCCTTTTACGAGATCCAGGTCTCCGTCGCACCTTTATCCATTAACTTTGCATTCGACGCGCTAACCGCAGACGACATTTCCGTTGTTGTTATTGCGACCAATGACACTCGGTTGGTGCTGGAAGAGGGAACCCACTACTCTCTTGACTTTGCCAACAAGACAATTACGTGCCTGTTGTCATCTTGGACGGCCGATCCATATCTACCGATCTATCCAAGTAGCGACATCCGAATCTACAGGACAACCTCGGTTCTTCCGTTGATCGACTTTAAGCCGGGCGCGGTGCTGAATGAAGGCGACCTCGATACCGCCTACAAGCAAGGACTATTCGCCGCCCAAGAGATGGTTGAGGATGCTGCCGACACCGGTGCGGGAATCCAAAGTGTAACCTCGGCTGGTATTGCCGATGGGGCAGTGATCTCTGATAAGATAGCCGACGATGCGGTAACAACAATCAAGATTGACGACGGGGCCGTAACATCCACCAAGCTGGCTACTAACTCGGTCACGGCGTTTCAACTAGCGGCCACTTCCGTAGATTCTTCGAAACTTGTCAACAATTCGGTAATAACGGCAAAGATTGCGGACAACGCTGTGGAGACGGCAAAGATTGCCAATGCTAACGTGACCCAAGCAAAGGTCGATAAAGCCAGCCAATCCGAGATGGAAAGTCAAAGCAGCACCGATGGTGTTGTTACACCTGATGTTCTTAAGTATAGTCCGTTCTCTCCAAGGTGCTATGGATCAGTGGGGGTTGCCTCTGACACTGACGAAACCTTTGTCAATGGCTACAATGTCGCTTCTGTGTCTGCTAATAATGCTGAACGAACAATTAACTTTACGGAAGATTTAGACACGGTGGACTATGTTGTGCTGTTAACTATCAAAGGGACAGGAGCAGCCTACAATGCGCCCTCAGTTGTCAGTAAAGCAACATCAGGATTTGTCATAGACTTGAACACTACCACAGCTTCAGGCAGGGCTATTGACTTCGTCGTCTTCGGAAGCACCTTTGCATAACACAATCCGATGAACTCGTCTCTGAATACTCCACTTGTAGGTATTACCGGATTGATTGCAAACATAACACTCGAGCAAGTTAACACCATTGTTGCTATTGCGGTAGGTATATCTACCCTGTTGTATATGTTAATAAAAATATATCATTTAATAACTAACAAAAAGAGATGAGCGACGAGAAACGAAGTATAAAAATGGAAGGGTTGCAGGACCTTTTGATAGATACATTTATAGATCAAATCAAACATGGTGACCCTGCTCCTGCCTTGTTAAACGCTGCACGTCAGTTACTTAAGGACAATAACATCACGGCAAGTGTCACCAAAGACTCACCCCTTGAAGCACTTGTAAATTTACTTCCATTCGAAGACCCAACTGATAAAGTTGTTAATGAATGAGTAACACTATTCCACCACAGCTTAAGGACTTCCGTAACTTCCTTTGGATGACATGGAACCACCTTACGCTTCCGGCACCCACTCCAATCCAATACGAGATAGCCGAGTGGATGCAAAACGGTCCGCGCCGAGGGGTCATCCAAGGGTTTCGCGGAGTCGGCAAGTCGTGGATCTGTTCTGCCTTTGTGGTCCACCAGTTACTCCTTGACCCACAAAAGAACATCCTGGTTGTCTCCGCATCCAAGAACCGCGCCGATGACTTCTCTACGTTCACCCTTAGGTTGATCCATGAGATGCCCGTATTGGCTCACCTGATGCCCGGGGACAAACAACGCTTCTCCAAGATCTCCTTTGATGTCGGACCAGCTCAAGCATCCCATGCACCCTCGGTCAAGTCCCTTGGAATAACATCTCAGCTTACCGGCTCCCGAGCAGACATCATTGTTGCCGATGACGTAGAGGTCCCAAACAACTCCGCAACACAGTCAATGCGCGACAAGCTCTCTGAGCAAGTCAAGGAGTTCGAAGCCATCCTTAAGCCCGAGGACAACAGCCGCATCCTTTTCCTTGGGACACCCCAGTGTGAGGACAGCATTTATAACAAGATGCTTGAACGGGACTACGAGATGCGCGTGTGGCCCGCAAAGACAATAACAAAAGACAAGTCCGAAAAGGTCTACCGAGGTAACATCGCAGAGTCCTGTGTGGATGATGAGAACACCGGGAGACCCACCGAACCCAGCCGCTTCAACGAAATCGACCTAGCAGAGCGCGAAGCATCCTATGGTAAGTCAGGGTTCGCCATGCAGTTCATGCTGGACCCCAAGCTGTCAGACTTGGATCGCTATCCCTTAAAGATCAATGACCTTATTGTTATGGATCTCGATGACGAGACAGCCCCAGAGAAACTGGTGTGGGCTCAGGTGCCTGAGAACGCTTGGGACAGCACGGTGCCCAACGTAGGGTTCACCGGGGATCGCTTCTTTCGCCCAATGAAGACTGTGGGGGAGCATGTGCCCTACACCGGAAGTGTCCTTGCAATTGACCCTTCGGGCCGAGGAAAAGACGAGACATCATGGGCTGTCGTCAAGATGCTCAATGGTTATCTTTATGTTACCGATGCCGGTGGTATGCAAGGAGGATACGACGAAAAGGTCCTTAAGGTGCTTACCATGAAGGCCAAGATGAATAAGGTAAATGTTATTGTGGTGGAAAGCAACTTCGGTGACGGCATGTTTGTTGAGATCATTAAGCCCTATCTTACCAAGATCTACCCTTGCACCATCGAGGAAGTCCGACATAACATCCAAAAGGAGAAGCGAATCGTGGACACCCTTGAGCCGGTGATGAACCAACACAAACTTGTTATCGACCCAAAGGTCATCCGTAACGACTACGATACCGCCCAAAAGTATCCCATCGAGACCCAACTCAAGTATCAACTGATGTTCCAACTGTCTCGCCTTACACGAGAAAAAGGAGCCCTGACACACGATGACCGCCTAGATGCCCTTTCGATGGCTGTGGCCTATTGGACACAACAGATGGCCCAAGACGCTGATACTAAGATGGTTGAACGTAAAGAGGAGCTTATCCACCAGCAACTCATGGCATTCAAGGATGCCTACTACAAAACCCACAATAACCAAAATAACATAACAACATGGATATAAACACTGTTAACGAGATTATAACGATGCTTGAGGAATACCGCGATAGTGGCCTTAGGATGGATTCTGAGAGGGTTTTGGAGTCGCCCTTAGGTGAACCTAGGAAACAACGCTTGGTGCTCGCTGTGGGGCATTCTAGGGCCAAAGACAACGGTGCGGTGGGTTTGGATGGTGTTACCAGTGAGTGGGCCTACAATCGAGCCCTTGCTCACTTTATTAATCTTTATCTCGACGAGTCCATTGATGTTACCATTGTTGATGTCTACAAAGGGGATTCCTACGGCGATGCCATGATGAACCTTAAGCTGGCCGTGGACCCCCTTAAGGCTGACCTGGTGGTGGAGCTTCACTTCAATTCCTTTAGTGATCCCAACGCCAACGGATACGAAGCCCTTTACTGGCACACCTCCCTCCGGGGCCGCACCGCCGCCGACGCCTTCATTGATGTGTTTGAGACGTGCTTTCCCGACAACCTTAATCGTGGCGCCAAACCCGTCACCGACACCAACCAAAGGGGCGCACGGTTCCTTAGGACCCTTAAAGCGCCTTGCGTGATCCTTGAGCCGTTCTTCGGTTCCAACCCAAAGGAGTGGGAAATGTTCAACGATACACACGGAAAACAACAACTCGGAAAGACCATAGCCACCGGTATTAACAAGTGTTTTTTAGATTGGCGTAAGTAGTTGAATAACAATCACTTACAAATAGGGGCCATAGTAGGGGGAGGGGGAAAGATAACAATCTCTCCCTTAAGGTCTACTTAAAGTTGATCTTAGGAGACCCCGAAGGGAGACTTATCTAAGGAGATTTTAAATTTAACAATAACATCATTCCTTAGTATTATTATTAATAATTACCAATAACATCCAACTATAGATACACTATTAGAGTGCACCGTTCGAACAGCTATAGGCACTTATAAGTGAGCGAACGGTAACCTAATGTTAACTTAAGTGGTATTGTTAATGTTAATCCTTATATCCAACTAATCAGTGTTTAATGCAACATAACTCCAACATCCCAGAGACTTCTATGGATGCCCTTGAGCATTCCTTAGCTATCCTTCAAGAGCACTTCGATGATGTTGTTGTTGCCTGTCATCATCACGACACCAAGAACATCAAGGTCATCTCACCGAACCCTTATGCTGGCCTGGGGATGTTACCGACGATCCAACAGAAGCTCCGAGGTTTCATTGAGCAAGCCGAGATGGACCAAATGATGCGCGAAGAGAGCTTTAGGATGCCTTTGGATGATGACGAAAGTTTTGGTTAAAAAAATGTGAGGGGTATACGTAGAGTGTCGCGCCGAAAATTCCCCCCGAGGCCCCCTCGAAATCACCATTAGGAGACCGGATTGCCTAGAAACAAGCAAGGGGGGTGCTTTAAGTATCTGATAATTAACAAGAATCGAAGACACTTAGAATGTTTTTGAAGGACTTTGATTGTTATTTGAAGACTAAGGGCCTTCTTGTTTGTTATTGCAAGTAAGTTGCATTAGTCCGTATTTTTCGTTGTCCACCCCCTTTCAAATCTTCATGTATTCACTTTGTAACTACAGCCTAGAGCTCACTTACTGGACACCTACCGACCATCTACTGGACAACTACCGATCACCTACCGACCAACTACTGGACAACTACCGACCAACTACTGGAACTCCACTTGTCATACAGATTGAAAAACTTTCGAAAAACATGCAATTCATGATAGACATCTCCCCGCTTTGTGGTAATTAGAGGCGCTATGTATAAAACACAAGAACCCACACCACAAATCACTTGCGAAGATATAATCTACGCGGGCCAAGATGATGAGATCGCTGACCTTTGGGAGATCGTCCATGATGTTATCAATACAAGGGGAGCAATGCACGTTGACGGAATCAAGCAATGGCTTCCGGCCTACACGAGCCACAATGATCTTAAAGACGCGTTGCACCCTGAGTTGTTCAATGCCGTTATCAAGCACGCGATCGCTCAAAGGTGAAGCGTTACCTCCCATTATGATTATGAATACAAAAACAAAGCAAAAAAGAATAGCGAAGGCCCGCGCACTGGTCGGAAGATTGGAACGCTGGGGTGACCAATGGCGTTTTAATTACTGGCCCGATGGCATCGATAAAACCGGCATCGAATCTCCCGCAACTAATTACCATGCCGCCTTATCTCGCCGGACGCAAACGCTCATAAACATCGCCAACAGTGGCAGCGTTGTTCAATATGAGGGCGGAAGTTGGTTAAATTATGTTAACAAATAACAAGCCATGATCAACCCTGAACACATGACGCCGGTTCTTTGGCTGCTCCTTGCAGTCTCCACAATCGCGCCTTTCGCCTATCTAATCGTATGTATTAACATGCACCGAACCCGTGCCCGTTACGAAAGAATGAAGCGGGAAGCCGAAAAGGCACGTCGCCAGCATCGAAACCGTCTCTAATAGAACAATGGATGCACTACCGCTCGACGATATCGCTCACACAAGCGCAACTCTCATGTACCACATCAACACGGAGGAGGATCTTTGGAGTGAGCTCTATGCAATAGCCAACGCAAACGACAAAGGATGGATTGAACTAACTTGGGATATTGGAAAATTAGCCATCGCGTATGAAACTTACTGGAATGAGTGCTCGGAAAACCAAAAGGAAGAGTTTCATTGGCTTGATGGAATTTTAGAACTTGTGGCAATAATGGCGGACCATTACAAAAACGATGCGACCGCTTTGGCTACTGTTAAAGCAGCATGCGCACGCGCCAAGG
>Ga0255773_10001766_pt1 | contig 21147 bp, 27 predicted proteins | sample 011ome_17_FD_179971 | JGI IMG/M metagenome (GOLD analysis project Ga0255773, IMG submission 179971) | Coastal salt marsh microbial communities from the Groves Creek Marsh, Skidaway Island, Georgia - 011502XT metaG (version 2) | ecosystem: Environmental > Aquatic > Marine > Intertidal zone >...
CTGCTCAGATAGCTGCAAAAGCAAACCCAACAACAGCAAGTGGAGTAACTTGGTAATGACTGAACAGAACAACGTAATCACTATTGATGGTAAAGAGTATAATCAAGAAGATTTATCTCAAGACCAGAACTATTTTATCAATCAGATAAAAGACTTACAAGCTAAAGCAGCTAGTTTGAGATTTCAACTTGACCAAGTAACTGTAGCACAAAATGCTTTTACAAACTCATTGATACAATCTGTGAAGGGAAGCGAAGAAGATGAAACCAAAGCTAGTGCAGCAGATGAAGATGCAGCCTGAGTTAAAGGTACAAATGGAATTGGAAGCACACGAAAAAGAATGTGCTATCCGATACCAAGCAGTCAACGATAAGTTATGTGCTTTAGACAAAAGAATGTGGCGAATAGAAGCTATGTCTATGGTGGGTACACTTGGGGTGGTAGCTTTGGTTGTCGCAATCGTGATGAAATAATAGGAATATAAAGTATGGCAATGTTTAAAGGCTTTAAGCCACAGGGATTACAAAAAATAGCCACACGTATGGGTTATGCAGGTAGCATGGAAAACTTTGATGACTACTTGAAGCAGAACCCTGACAAAGAACGTGAGATGATTGTGTATAGAAGCAAAGCACAAGAGATGGCTAAGGGTGGTGCTGTGCGTAAAAAGATGCAAGAAGGTGGTGTGGTTACAAATCAAACGAATACACCTACAAGCCCTCCAGCCTCAGACCAAACTATAGGTGCTACAACAATACAAAGAATGTATCAACCCGGAGTTCCTCAAGGCGGTGTAACAGTCGCTAGTGGAATACCACAAGATGCAGGTCAAATGATACAACCCGGAATGGGTACAGTTACAGGCAGTGTGGCTGTTCCTACTGCTTTAGCTACAACAGCACAAGCTAGTCCTACACAAGAAAAACAAGCACAAGCAATGCAAGCACAAACTGCAGCACCTGCTATAGATTCTGCATTAAGTGCTACTCAAGCTGCACAAACAACAGAAGATGACCCTAGAGCAAAAGTTATAGCAGCTCAACAGACAGCTTCAAGTGTTGGTAATCTACAAGCTGCCCAAGGTCAGGCTACTCTTATAGATAATCCTGTACAAAGAGAAATACAATCAGGTGAATTAATATCAGGTGCTACTGCTGATGCAGAAAAAGCTAGTCAATTTACAGAGCAGATTCAAGCTGCTACAGCTACACCAAGTCAACAGGCTACTGTACAAGGACAGTTAGCACAGCTTACTGCTGACTTTGATATGAATAACCCACCTGCATGGGCAGCAGGAACATTACGTGGTATACAGGCACAGATGGCTGCTAGGGGATTGGGTGCTTCTTCTATGGCAGGTCAAGCACTTATACAAGGTGCATTAGAAGCTGCTCTTCCGATAGCACAAGCTGATGCAAGTATACAGGCACAGTTTGAGACACAAAACTTATCTAACAGACAACAGAGAGCAATGCTTGCTGCACAACAACGTGCTACTTTTTTAGGTCAAGAATTTGACCAATCCTTTCAAGCTAGGGTTGCTAATGCATCTAAAATAAGTGACATAGCTAATCAAAACTTTACTGCAGAACAACAAGTACAATTAGAGAATAGTAGACTTGCTAATACAGCTAACTTAGAAAACTTAAATAATAGACAAGCTCTTGTAGTAGCACAAGCATCTGCTTTAGCTAATATGGATTTATCTAACTTAAATAATAGACAGCAGGCTGCGGTACAAAACGCACAGTCATTTCTGCAGACAGATATGGCTAACTTATCTAATCAACAACAAACAGAATTGTTTAAAGCACAGCAGAGAATACAGTCTATGTTTACAGACCAAGCTGCCGTAAATGCAAGTAGGCAGTTTAATGCTACAAGCCAACAACAGACAGACCAATTCTTTGCTAATTTAGCATCTCAGGTAGCACAATTTAATGCATCACAATCTAATGCTCAAGCACAATATAATGCAGGTCAGGTTAATACTATAGAAAGATTTAACTCTGAACTAAATAATCAACGTGACCAATTTAATGCACAGAACCAATTAGTTATAGCACAGAATAATGCACAGTGGAGAAGAGAGTTGGCTACAGCAGATACTGCAGCAGTCAATCGTGCTAACGAATTAAATGCTAATGCTATATTAGATATATCAAATCAAGCCTATAATAATTTGTGGACATATTATGGTGACACAATGGAGTGGGCATGGACATCTGCTGAAAACTCACAAGATAGAGTAGCAGATATGGCTATAGCACAGCTAGATGCAGATACACGTAAACAAGTACAGGCAGAACAGTCAGGTTCACAGACAGGACAAGCTGTAGGAGGTTTAGTTGGTACTGTTTTAGGAGCAGGTATACAGCATGGTTTTGGTAATCTATTCTGTTGGGTAGCACGTGAAGTGTATGGTAAGAATGACCCAAGATGGTTTGTATTTCGTATGTGGATTAAGTTTGATGCACCTGAATGGTTTCAAAAGTTATATGGTAAATATGGTAAAAAGTATGCAACATTCATATCAGATAAACCATTATTAAAAAGGGTAACTAAGTATCTAATGGATTTTGTAGTAGAGAAGAAAAGGAGTGCAGTATATGAGAGGGTTTAATCCTGCTATTGTAGCACATTTAAATTTAGACTTAGATAAGGTTATAGGTGAAGAAAAGAAAACTAATAAGTCATCAGGATTATTAGCACCTAAAAAAACTATGATGAATAGAGGGCAAGATAAAATTGACAATCCTTTATATCGTGTCGCTAATCATGTAAAGATATTACGTGACAAAAGAAATGAGTTGAAAGATGCTTAGAGACCAATCCTTTGATGCACCAATCCCGGGCATGTCTATGACAGCAGAATTAGGTTCTAGACCTTGGCAGTCTCCACCTAAATATACAACAGTAGATGATGCTATAGAATATTATCTAGATAGAATGTCATCAGAAGAGTTTTTAGACCAACTAACTGATGTAATGGAAATGGGTGTACCTGTAACAAGTATTGCTAATACAATGCAACTAGGCAATGTTATGGAAGGCATACATTCTGTAGATGTAGGAATGTTAGTATTACCTGTGTTAGTAGAGATGATGATGCTTGTAGGAGATAGTGCAGGTATAGAGTACGATAGTGGCTTGAGTAAAGAAGCACCTATGAATGAGAAGCGTACAAGAAATACACTTGTAGCTAAGACAGCACGTAAACTACAGTTGCAGTTAAATGAACAAGAAGGTAAAGAAGATAAACCTATGGTAGATGAACCTATAGAAATGGAAGAACAAGAAGAAATGCCTGAAGAAAAACCTAAAGGCTTAATGGGTAGGAGAAAATAAATGGCAATAGCAGGTTTCGGATTAGGAAGTTTCATTGGTGGAATGGCTAAAAGTCTTGATGAAAGATTAAAAGATGATATGCGTAGAACTGCTGAAAGGTCAGACAGGGTTAGAGAATATCATGTTACTAGAGCAGCTAGAAAAGAAGAAAGATTTGAAGAAGAGCAAAAGGAACTACAGGAAGTATTACAAAATTTAAGTAGTTATATGGATAAAGCAGGAATAGAAATACCTGAAGGTATGACTAAAGCCGATTTTGCCGCACAACTATATACAACAGGTGGTGGTACTATATCTTCAGGTAAACAGTTAATTGCAGATTTAGATGAACATTATAAAAAGAAGGGTGATATTAAAGGTTTAATTAAGCAAGCTAGTTTAGTTACTAAAGGTAAAGGTTTTGGTGATTACATTAATAACTTTGTAAGAAGACCTGATTCTATGCTTAAAATACCTGAGAATCTTAGAGGTGGTGTAGGCTTCTTGAAAGATGTTGATATTACTAAGGGAATAAAAGATGAAACAGGTGCTATGCTTGCTAGAGAAAAGCAGCCAGAGAAGTTTGAAGTATCTGGTTTAGGTTTTGATAGGTCTCAAATGGTATTTGCAGAGCAGTACAAAAAAGAACAGAGGGCTACAGACCTAGCTATAGAAAAGGCAGAAGCAGATATAAAGAAAACTTTAGCAGATGCTAAAATAGAAAATGCCTTTACTTCTTCAGGATTTTTGTCGAAAATAAAAGAAGATAAAAAAGCATTAGGAGAGGCTAGGGGAGTACAATTAGATGCTAACGGTAATATAAATATAAAATCCGCAAAAGAAAAGAAAATAGATTTGTCTGAATTTCAGTCCGATGTAGTTAAAATGATAGCCAATACAGGAATTACAGCTACAGGAACATTTACCGATAAAAGAAACATATCTATACTAGTTTCTCAGGCATCTGTCAAAGATGATAAAGGTAACTATCTCATACAACCTAAAAATATGCCTACAAAAGCAAAAGATTTATCTATCGGAACTGTTTATTCTATGAGAAATAATAAGACTAATGAATCAGGACCACATATTTATTTAGGTCCGGGAATTTCACCCATACCACTATATTAAGGAATTAAAATGGCTACAGAAGAAATAATACCCGGGTTCAGTGCTGTGCCTGTTGATGGTGCTGTAGTACAAAACTTGCCCATTAAAGAAGAAGAAGAACAAGAAAAAGTAGAAGAAGAAGTAATATCTGGATTCAGTGCTGTGCCTGTAGACTCTTCAGTAGAAGGTGTTACCCCTCCTAAATCAGAACCTGAATATATCCCCACCGAATCTCGTTTAGAAGACATACGAGAAACTCCCCCTAAACCTACGTCAATAAAAGAACTAGAACAGGATGAAGAACTAGTAGCCGAAATATTGCAATATCGTCAAGATAGATATGGAGTAGCAAAAGATGAAAGGTCAGATAGTTTGTTGTTTGGAAGAGCATTTGGTGGACAGGATTTAACTAATGAAAATGTTATTGACGATTTTATGGATAATTTTAGATTTATCAGTGGCAATAGTATGGATGCTGCTACAGAAATATCGTGGTTAAAAGGTCTTGAGCAAAAAGAAGCGGATGCTAAAGCCTCTGGAGATATTGATAGGGCAAATGAATTTGCTGAACAGAGAGAAAGAGCACTACGTTTATATCAAAAAGCAGATAGTGTAAGAAATTTATTTGACTCTAAAAGATACGAAGGAATGAACGCATTTGAAACTATTGCTGATATAGCAGACAACGTAACAGGAAATGTTATGGCAGCTTTTACTGACCCTTTAACAGCCATTACAGCAGGTATAGGTAGAGCAGTAACGGGTACGTCTAAAGCATTAGGAGTATCTCCATTTAGACAAGCACTTAAAGCTGCAGGAATTACCTTTGGCGTAGAAGCCGCAGGAGCCGCAGTAACAGATGTTATGGTTCAGAATGTAGAAATAGAGATGGGTGCTAAAAAAGAAGTTGACTACAAAAGAACAGCTACTGTAGCAGGCATAGGTGGCTTAACAGCAGGTACAATTTCAGGTGTAGGTAAGTTTAATGCTGAAAAGAAAGTAGGAATTGCTACTCGTGGAGAATTAGATAAAGCATGGGAAAAGGTTAAAAAGGAACAAACAGAAGCTGCCATAAAGAAAAATGAAGAATTAAGTGGTCAATCTAACTCTATCAGAGAAAACTTAGCCAAAGGTCTTGAAAAGATTTATGGTAAAAATGCTATATTAAGATATAAAGAAGGACCAAACAAAGGGCAAGTTAGAGGTATAGATTCAAATGTCATTAAAGAATCTGACCAAGCAAAAGGTTTCTTTAAGAATATGAATCTTGATGAAGATGTTATAGAACCTACAATTAGTTTTGACATCTTTGAAAGAACTACGGCTGCTGTTTCAGAAATAGTTGCAGGATTAAAAGATGGTAAACTTAAATTAGTTGATGAACCTAATATAACAGGTGGAGTCACTTTAAAATCACTGACATCTCCTTTACAAAGAAAAGAACGTGTTAGTGAAAGAATGTTAAACATAACTAGTAATATGTCAGAAGAAAGCCTAGATGAAATGACCAATATATTAGGTAGATATGGTGTTACTAGAAGAGAGATAGCTGCTGCTTTATTTGTTGATGCTAGTATGGCAGGTAAAACATTAGGTAATCTAAGTGCCTTACAGAGAAATTTTACCAAGGCTGCTAGACAGAAGACAGCAGGAGAAGTGGCAGAAGAAGCTGAATCACAATCAGTAGATAGGCTAGGTACTACTTTCAGAAGATTAGAAGATTTAAGAAGATTAACACTTGTTAGTGGTGTTGCTACTGCTACACGTAACGCATTATCACAGACTATAAGGTCGGGTGTTGATACACTTGTGTATGGTTTTGAGTCAGGATTACATTCATTAGCAGGAACAGGTAGAAAAAAGTTTGGTTTTAAAAACACTATAGCACAATTAAAACATACTTATGGAAATCAAGAGGATGCAGCAAACATAGCACAATTTATGTTAGATGCTTTTCCTGAACAGAAAGTAAGATTTTATAATCAATATTCAGAGGTAAAAAATACATTAGTAAAGAAAAACCCTGCTCAAGCTGCTTTGTCTAATAAACAAAGTAAATTAAGTGAGGGTACAAATCCTGTGTTAGATAAGTGGGAAGGTGCAATTACAACACTAAACTATTTTAATAGATTACAAGAAGCTCTGTATCGTAATGGTGCTTTCACTACATCAATACAACGTCAATTATTTGACAAAGGTGTTGACATGGTAGATGTGTTAAAAACAGGTAGATTAACAGAAAACGTATCAGAAGATATGATAGCAAAAGCTGTAGATGATGCTTTAGAATTTACTTATGCTAGTCAGCCAAGATTTTCTTTATTTAGACAGGCAAACAATTTTATTGTTAAATCAGGTTTGACACTAGCTATTCCATTTCCAAGATTTATGTTTAAAGCTATAGAAATGACATATAATTATAATGTTACAGGTGCAGGAACTGCTTTGTTTAGAATGGGTGCATCTAAATTAAAAGGTCAAAAGATAAGCGATGGTATGTATAGACAATTATCTGAAGGTATTGCAGGTGGTATGCCTTTAATAGCTTTAGGTTATTTACTGCGTGACCCTGATGGTGAAACAGCAGGTTCAGAATGGTACAATTTAAAAGATGGTAAAGGTAATGAGTTTGATGCTAGACCATATTTTCCCATAACTCCCTATCTTTTAATAGGAGAAATGATACATAGAGGATTTAATCCTAAAATGGTCAATGATAATTTTGGCAAGAAAAATATATCTGAAATGATTGAGGGTTTTACAGGAACTAACTTTAGGGGTAAAGGTCCTATATCTTTAATGACTGAAGATTTATTAAGTAGTTCTACTGACCCATTGGAAATGCAAGATACGTATAATAATCTAGGTAGATATTTAGGTGAAGCTATTAGTGGATATCTTCAACCTGTTTATCAAATCGCTGATTTTGCCTCTGCTCCTGCTCAGTTAGGAATTGGAGACACATATCAAAGACAAAGAGATTATAATTCAGACCCTGAGAAGAGGGATGGCATTGAGTCTTTCTTTCAAGGTGTATTTAAGCCATTTAAATCTAGATTAGCGAGAGTAGGTGAATCTGTAGGGTTTGACCAAGATGATGTTCCTTTTAAAGAAGACCCACGATTTGAGGAAGTTCCTGAAAGAATATTACCATTTATGAAAATAATGTTTGGAGCTACATTAAATCGTGTGCCACCTAATTATGTACAAAGATTAAATCAATTAGGTTTTACATATAGAGATTTCATGTCTAGGACTAGTTCAGCTAAAGTGGATAGATACATGAACAAAGAAATAGGTGAGGCTATGAATAGAGAAATACCTGAAGTGTTGATGACTGCAGCTGAAGAAAATCTAAGTGCAGACGAAACTGCTTCACGTGTTCGTGATTATATCAAGGTAGTCAAGCAAACTATACGTGCAGAACTAAAAGTTGGAGACACAGATGCTGCTCTAGCAGGTCTTATAAGTAGATTCAGAGGCAATTATGAAGTTACCAAAAGAACAGCACTAAAAGCATTTAAAGAAAAAGAAGGTAGAGAACCAGATTTTTTCAAAGCAGATGATGTAAATCGCTTAATTGAACTGACTACTACTAAATCTTTCTATTCAAAACAAAGACCTAAGTAACTACCTATTATCTCCTGACCCATGTAATGTTCCACGTACTTTTCTTCCGTGTAACTTCTTCAAGTTCTCTTTCATAATATCATTTAGTGGAACACCTACCTCTTTCGCAAGCATAGCACAGTACCAAAGTACATCACCTATCTCTGATGCTATGGCAATCTTCTTCAATTCAAAGCCTTCCATATCTTCGCCATCACGTATAAGTTTCTTTACCTTACCTGCTACTTCTCCTGCTTCACTAGTTAACCCTAGAGCTAAATACTCTAGAGCTTTGTACTTAGGAAAGATGGCTGTCTGCCCTGCCTTCATTTCATAAAACTCAGCAGTCATTACTTCTTCTATAACTAATTTATCCTGCATGAATTTTCTCGCTTCCTCTTCTAGCTTCATCTTTTTTGACCCTTTCTAATCGTTGATAATATGAGGTGTTAAAACCTCTAAGCCACTCACGTGCTTGCATGGTATTACTGTGATATGGATTAATAATTTTGCCTCTCTTAAAGTCAGATATACCTCTAGTGAATTGTATTTTTAGAGGTGCATCATACTTACTTAGATTTGGATTTCGCTTTCTGCTCTTCAATTGCATTGTCATTACTCCTTTCAAAGTATTTAGTTAGTATGTTAAGTTTTCCGTTTAGTTCTTGTAGTGCTAACATCTCTTTTTCAATGTTATACATAATGTTAGGATGGTTGCCAACACCAACAGGATTAGTTAGCATAACTTCTACATTAGCTATGTGACTATTCATCTGTCCTATCATTTTAGTTTTTACTGCATTAAGTATCATTTCTCTCATTTATTTCTCCCTTTTGGTTTTAGATGTAAAAATTCTCTAATGTGTAGCTTCCTACCTTTAAAGAACACTATTAAGTTTATAGTTGTGTTGATGGAAATGGCGATAAGTAACCACCATTGCCACCATAATAACTCCGCTGATTCTAACATTAATTAGATGTCAAGTCAACTACTTCACAAGCATCTGCTGTGCAAGCTAACTCTCTTCCACCTGATGTAGTGTCTTCCTTTTCAAAATCTGCTAACTTAGACCAATCAATAGAGTCAGGCATCTTTGTGCACAACTCCAAATACTGTTCTTGATTTATATCTTGATAAGGTGCTTGAGCATATGTATGGTCACTGAATGGTAAGAAAGATATACCTGATACTTCATCAAAGTTCTTGTACACCCATGCTCCTACATCCATCCATTCATCTTCCTTTACAGACACAGTAACAGAAGGCTTGTGCTCACACCAATGTCTTTGGAACATGAGCCAATACTCTAGCTGTTCAATAGCAGACATCTGCGTTCTAGTGACAGCACCTTCAGGTGACTTCATAGGAAAGCTAAACACAGTTGTGCTATCAGGTTTTGAAAAACAAGGCTCACTCGGTATACCATTCTCTTTCATAAACTGTGTAATTGGGTCTTTGTTATCGCCACGTACAGTTCTGATGTAGTAGTCATTGTGTCTAGCATGAATACCTGATGCACTGTCAACTAATTGACTAACTGTACCACTTGGCTTTACACAAGTAATAGCAGTTGACTGTGGTATACCTAAGTCTTTAGCCATCTTCTTATTAGTTTCTACTGCTACTTCTCTTAACATAGTAAGTACTTCTTCTGTCCATATATTTGTATCCAAGATACCTGTTAGGGAAACTCCTAACAATCTCTCTTCCTCTGTATTATCTTTCCATATCTTACGCAGATACTTAAAGTTAGTAAGAGTAGATTGAAATGTACCTAGTATAGTAGCCATTCGTACCTTCTCTGTTAAAGATGTCAAGTCATCTGTAGCTCTGCAGACAACTTCAGTAAGATTACAGAACTGATAAGGTCTAAGTATAATCTCACTACAAGGATTACATCCAAACTCGTGGTCAATATCACGTCTACCATTCTCAGAGGCTTTAACTTTAGCGGCTTGTCTGTTAAATATACCACGTTCACCTGACTTAGATTCATATAAAGATGTCCACTCTCGCATGAACGTACCCATCTCAGGTTTATTTTTATAGGCTACAGAGTTATTGGCTAATGCTCTTTGACCTTCTCTCTTTATATTTTTGTCTGGTTCATCCCACCATTCTCCTGATTTAGCGTGTCTTAATTGGTCATCACCTAAGTTAGACAGAGAGATAAGAGCAGAACGTCTTACACCACCTACAACTACAACCTCACCAATCTTACACATTAAATCGTGACACTCAATTGGGTATAGTCTTCTGCCTTTAGCACCTTTGAACTTCTGTATGCAAAACTGAAATAATTCAACTAATGGTGCAGGTCCTGATGCTCTACCACCAAATGTCTTTAATCTAGCACCTGCAGGTCTTACTTGTGATACATCCCACTTTGGAACTTGCCCTACATATAACATAGCAATAAGTTCTCGCAATGCTTTAGCCCAACCGGGTCTGCTGTCACCAACAGTTATGATAGTAGTGCTATCCTCAAAGTGTTCATTGACAATGGGTAGCTTATCAACATTTTCTCTTTCCACAGAGAATCCTACACCTGTGCCACACATAAGTATGTACATACATTCGTCAAAACTACGTGGGCTATCTACAGGTATGTAGCTACAGTTATAACCACCTACATGACACCTATCTAAGGCAGGTCCTGCAGTCATTAAAGCTCTCATGCTAGGCATTGTACCTAAACTCAGTATCTGCTCTGTAAGTTTATCTTTTAGAGCTTTAGTTATATTATAAGAGTAGTTATTCTTTAGGTGATTAGACATGTAATCAAAGTATCTGTCTACAGTCTCCCCCCAATTCTCTCTTCTTTGTTCATCATCCTTCCACCTAGCATAGCGAGAGAGTGCTATGAAGTTTTGGTAGTCTGTAGGTAAATAGTTATTAATCATCTTTATTCTCCTGTATAGTTCTCATATTTTTTATTGTGACACCACCTATATCATATATAAATTCTGTTAGACTTGTTTCAATTTCTTCAGCTACATTTTCATCAGCAGGTATAGGATACTCATCCTCATCTACGTCTAATGTAAGCATTACTTTAACTCTTACCATCGTAGACCTCTATAAGTTTATTGAGATACCATTGTGCTTTTTTTAAGTCTTCTACACCATTTTTATATCGGTATCTCCATAGATACTTAACTATGTTACCTTGTAGATAATAATCAAAACCATTAGTTAACATAGCTTCTAAAGCATCTATAGTTTCAATACCTGCTTTGTTATAATGAGCAGGACTATTAACCATATCTTGATTTTGTTCTTCTTGTTCTAACCTCATTTTCATATACTCCAAATGCCTCATACTAATGCTGTGTTTCTTTTTTAAAGTTGATTCTAATTATATTGTCTTCAATCTTTTCAACTTTGGAAGTATTAGTTATAACATCTTTATACTCATTGTCAAGTTTATTTACTACATAATCATTCACAGTATTCCTTAACTTAACATCTTTTTCCATTAAAGGTATTACCGAAGAAATCATTTTACATATATGCATTACTTGGTAATAATCATCATCATCCAAATTATTTTGTGGAGATGTTATAATTACTACATCTATTTCCCCTGTCCAAATATCATTATTATCTAACATAGGTCTTATCCTAATAGTAAAGTCTTCAGGTCTAGGTTTTAAATCATCCATTTATTTTCTCCTTTTTATTTTTGTACCCTTAAATTTTATAAAACTAGGGTGTTTGTTTTTGCCTTTTTCTTTTAGCCAATCTTCAGGTATTATTCTGTCGTAGAATCTGAACCCATATTTATCACACCATTGACCATAAGATGATTTAGCTCCTTTTCTTAATTTGTTTCTACTATTAGTAAATATAAATCTAATATCTAAATCAGGGTGTTGTTCCTTTATAGCTAAATGTTTTCTTCTATCTATTGCTAAAAATCTTCCTTTAGTCTCTATTATAATCCCGTTATTTAATATAAAGTCAGGGGTATAGGTGCGATATGATAAGTCTTCCCATTCAATCTTAACTTTTTCATAAAGATATTTATACTTTAATTCATCAAGATAAATGGATAACTTGTGTTCTAAACCACTCCTATACCCATGTTTTATAGCTTCTCTTCTTATTTTATGAGGAGACACCTAGAAGTTTCGCCACGATATAAATGGGTTGCTATATGAATAGGTATTACTATACCCTAAATTCTTTAGCTCTTCCTTTACTGCTTCGTCAGCGGCTTTCCTAGCTTCTATAGCATCTCGTAAACCTGCTGTACGTAGGTCACGATACTCTTTCTTTGCTTCAGCTAGTTGCTTCTCCATCTCTTCAATATTGGCTTTTAATTCATCCAACGATTTACTCACGTTTCTTCTCCTTTCATTTCAACATAAGCAACAGTCTTAGGTGACTTTGCTTGTGACATAACTGCTGGTAATTCTTTCAAACCTTTCCAACAGTCAAACCTGTATGAGCAAAAGGTACAATGTTTGTTTAAGACTTTATTACCTGTTTCTTTACCACGAAATGTTTCCATTTCAGGCTCAAAACATCTCTTAAACTCATTATTGTTTACCTTTTTAACAGTTTTATTAATATAGTTAATCTCTTCATCAATGTCAAGACCTGTAGCAGGAACATATTTAAAATCTCCATTTGCTTTGTTGACTACCCACCAACCACCTGCCTTTTTCTTAGATGCTTTTGCATAACCTGCAAGCTGTGCTACATAACCAAAACCATCCATTTGTTTTAATGTCTCATAAGATTCAAACTTATTATTGTAAGACCATTGAGAAGCAGACTTGATATCATCAACACTACCATCAATAACTATATCATATGTTCCTTCAATCTTAGCGTCAGGAAGTTCTAGAGTAACCTTATCAGCGTCTTCATATTTTACACCTGCTTCTTTGAGTAAGCCTTTGAAGACAGCTTCAACAATGTCACCAAGCATCATATTCATAACGAATGTTGTAGAACGTGGTAAAGCGATATCAGGTTTATTTTTGTCATACCACAATTGGCAAGATGGTCTACCTATATTAGACATACGGAGTCTGAATTTATCTCTAGATTGACCACTGCCAAATTGTCGTTTAACAGCATCCATTACATCCTTACCAATCTGAGAAACTGTTTCATCTGAAAAGGTTGTCTTCCCATTTGAAGCATCTTCCATGAATTGATGTAATGCTAGTTCTGCTGAATGTTGCATTAAGCTACATCCTCTTCTATCTCAATATCAACAAAATCATCAGTGGTATTTACATCCTCATCTGATATATCTTTGTTAGTTTTTTCCTGCCAAGAATTAGCTATATACGTATTATAGTTATCTATCCAAAGCATAAAGTCTGAAAACATAGACTGGTCTGCATCTGTAAGGGCAATACTTTTAGTTAAATCTAGAGATACTACAGGAAGATAAAACACGTTACCACTAGGAAGTTTTCTTTCCTGTGTATTTGCAGTAATCATATGCTGAATAGGAAGTCTTTTATGTTTAGCTAAATCTGCAAAAGGTTTTCCTACATCTTTAAAAGCATCACGATTATCTATCTCCCAAATAAAAGGTGATGTATCTACAGTAACATCTTCTCCCTTTTCATTAACAGGAGATACCATATCTACAGTGCCTAATATAACACGAACTCTTTTTATTTGTTTAATAAGTTCCTGTGTCTTCTCAGGCAATGCCTTAAAGTCTTCTATATAACCTGCAGGTTTACCACAGTTAAGACCACCTTTATTATCTTTTAAATCTATGTTTAGATTATCTGCCATAATAGTTTTGACATATTCATTAGGTTGGTCATTAAAACCTTTAATGAATCTCTTATACATAAACCTCTGTAAGAAAGGTCTTATCTTTATAGACTTAGAATAATATGTAGCAGTATCAGGTATCTCTAATTTGTAAGTACCCCCTTCTACAACTTCCATATTCACTTTCTTACCTTTAACTTCAGCCTCACCCATAATAGCAGAGTGATTTATTTTTAGTCTAGGTAACGTGCTACTCTTTTGTTTACTAGCAGTTCCCTCATTTGCGATACCCATTGCTTTAGCCATTGCGGCGTAATTATTAGTATCAATAGTCGTTAGTTCTGTCATATTTACATTCTCCTTTTAGTAAAGTTTATAAGTTATATCAGCTTACATCTTTAGTGTCAAGCCAATTATTACCTATTTTTGATTCTAATAATAATGGTACATTAAATTCTATACCCCATTTATTATTAACTAATATAGGCAGGTTTCTGTTTGTGGTTTCTATTGCACCTAATACTGCCTTTTCTTCATCAGGGTGCACATCAATCACAATACTGTCGTGTACTGTATTTACCACACAACTCTTCATAGTGTCAAGTAATTTATCAATATAAAGTAATGCCAATGGAACTATGTCGGCTGTCGCAAAAGACTGAACAGGATAGTTTTTTATCTGCGTAAAATTAGATACTCTTCCATGTTTATTTTTATATACATTAGGAAAAGAAAATTCTCTACCTGATGGTGTTTTTATAGTCTTATTAGTTACAGCTTCTTTAGCCAATCGGGAGTGCCATAATGCAACCCCTTCGTACTTTTTTGTGAACTGTTCATAATATTTTGCTTCAGCAGACGTTCTCCCAAATCCTGTTGCTCCATAGAGGGGTGCAAAGGTATGAGCTTTGGCTTCTTGCCTAGAAGTCTTCTGACCTGATTCCGTAATGACAGAAGCAGTGTATGCATGTACATCAAATCCATCTTCAATCTCCTTCATTGCTATTTTGTCTTGTGATAGGTAGGCAGCCGTTCTAAACTCTAGCTGTGCAAAGTCAGCTTCTAATATCTTACCACCTTCCCAACGTGATACAAATACTCTCTTAACAGGGAACGTTCCACCTCTTGGCATGTTCTGCATGTTAGGGTCTGCACCACTAAATCTACCTGTAGCTGTTCTGTGCTGTAGTAATCTCACATGTAACTTTCTATCTTTCTTTGTGTGTATCTTTATACCTTCAACAAAAGATGATAAGTAAGTTTCTACTGCACTCAATCTTCTAACTTTAGATAAGAAGTCTACAGCATCTGTCATATTCTTAGCACGAGCTGCCCTCTCTAAAGTTTCTATATTTAATTTGGATGTAGAGAAACCATTAGCACTTGCCCACTTAGGACTAGGCGGTCTGAATCGTAAGCCTGCAACCTTATCTGTGTTTGTGAAAACGTAACCTTGACCATTACATGTTTTACATCTACTTGCTTTTGCATAAGGATTGCCATCTACTTTCATTCTAAATATTTCTCCCTTACCCTCACAATCTTGGCATTGTTCTGCACGTGTTTTATATAAAACTTTTGTTCCTTGTATTATCAAGTTTCTAAAATCCACATCATCCATGTAAGGGTCTATTGAGTTTGCCCACTCTGTCTTATCTTTAATTTTCCTACCATAGATAACCCAAGATAATTGTTCAGGACTATTCAAATTTATAGGAGTATCACCCATAAGATTAGCTGTATGAGCATGTAAGTCTGTATTTAATTGTCTTCTCTCATTCTCAAACTCTTTTTGCACTGCATCTAATGCTTCCATGTTAACAGAAAAACCTCTTCTATATATACGTGCTAAACAACAAGCTACCTCATTTGTAAGTAACACTGTGTTTAACAGAGGTGAATCACTACTACTATTTAATCTTACATATAATTTATCAGAGAGTTCCTTGGTAGCATGTAAGTCTGCACTCAGATAATCACTTAGCTCTTTATGGGGTATATCTCTAGTTGTATATCCCTCACTAAAGTATTTTTTTAGAGTACCTTCTTTTTGTGTAGCTAACTCATATCTTTCAGCACAGGCTTCAAGAGATAAAGGTTTCTTTTGACCACGTTGTAATACATACTCTCCTAACATAGTGTCAAAAACTGAACCATTGTACTTAAATCCTGATTCCCATAACCAAACTAAATCATAAGCTATATTGTGTCCTATAAGTATAGTCGCATCATCTAATGCTTTTTGCACAATTTCATGCCCGTTTGGTGTAGGCTCTACTTCACTATGGTCAAAGGTAATTATTGTTTCTTCATTATTAGCATTTAGCAAACCAACCATAACTAAAGAATTTGTTTCTTCAAAAGGGTCTAGGTGTAGCTTGCCATCTCTTTCTATTACAGTATTTTCTACGTCTAATATTAATCTCATTTTAACTCCTGTATTATTTCTTTTGTTTTTTCTACTGATATTTTAAACCATTCCCCTGCATACTCACTAGCTAATTCTTTAGCTTTCTTATGAGCTTCCCCCTCTGCTTTTCTTCTATCTGTTACAGGTACAGATACTTCAACCTTATAGTCACGAAAAGGACTTGAAGTTTGATAAGAATTACATCTGTCTTCGGTATCAACTGCCATGCCTATTTTTACCCAACCTTCCCAAGCAGGATTACTAATAGCATAAATGTATCCCTCTAAAACTCTATCTAACTTTTCAAAAGAAGAGAAAGCTGCATCATTGAAAGTTCTATAATTGCCTGCCTTATACAGAGGGTGCGATTGTGGTATATATTTTCCATTAACATACATTCTATTAGGATTAGAACTTTTATTATATTCAAAAGAACATTGTTTGCATTGTGTTCTATTTGTTTTCTTCCATGAAGAACTCCAATTATAATCTGTTAATTCTATATCACATGTATTACACTTTTTAATCATACTACATACCTCGCTGTTCTATACTCAAGATTACATTCTATACGACCATGCCAACCTGTCAACTTATTTTTGACAACATTAATATGTCTTTGTGTATCTTCTTCATCACCATCTACAGTTGTAGTAGGATTCTTCGCTATCAAAAGCATGAGGTCAGCTTCAGCGGCTTTACCTGTTCTACTGCCTTCCATCATAGACTGATTAAGCTCTATCCTGCCCTCTGCATCTGCACTAAGTTGTGACATGTAAAACATAGCACACTCGTGCTGTTTAGCTATTTGTCTAGCATATACTGCATTAGCCTTGAGTGCTTCATCTGTCCTAGCAAATCCACCTGTAGTAGCAAACTTGTCTCCCATATCCAAGAGAACTACATCAGGCTTATAAGATTTACAAACACTTTCAACCCATGCCATATCACGACCTGTTGCATCCTTTATCTTGATTCTTTCCTTAACAGGTGCATATAAGTCTCTTGCACGACTAGGGTTCTTTCTAATATCTTGCATAGTCATGCCTGTGGCAGCCGTCAGGTATCTTGCACCAACCCTGTGAGCAGATTCTTCGTTACATAAGATTATACAATTAGCACCTTGATGTGCAAACCCTTGTGGACTAGCAATTAAACTAGCATGAAAAGATGTCTTACCTGTGTTAGGTCTAGCACCTACCTCAATCAAGTGACCTGCATTTATACCTTCTATAACTTTGGTAAGAGTTGGTATGTTAAAACTCCAACGTGCTTCCAAATCATTTTTAGCTAGAAGTGTATCTAAATCAATATCATCCCACTCAATATTAAGATTTGGTGTAAAGTCATCCCCATACTTCTCTAATAAACTTCTCAAGGGTTCAAGACTACTCTTGTCTCCATTAACATAATCAAAACCTAAATTAGCTATGTCTTCTCCAATAACTTGTTGAAACAACTTAGACAACACTTCTTGTGCTATGTCTACTCCCATTGCCTGTTCTTTCTTTATACGATTAAACAGACTGTTATAGACAGCCTTTTGTGCTGTTGTAAATGTGGGGTTAGAAGTCATAAACAAAGCCTCTATCTCATCAGGTGTAACAGACCTATTGTATCTCTCTATAGCCTTATCTATTGACTGTTTAATTTTTCTTACATCTTTGCTAAACAATCTGTCAGGACATTTAGCTCCTCTATGTTCATCATAGAACTCTTTATCCATTAAACTTCTTATTAATGATAACTCCATTTATTTTCTCCTTAATTTATAGGGTTTTAAAAATTTAGTTTTACAAGACCTGCAAAACCTTCCGTTCTTTCCTAGCCTTTTCATGTCCTTTTCATAACAGTTAGGACACATATCATCGTCAGATTTTTTGTTATCCCATTTTATATAAGGCATCGCAATTTATCCATATCTTCTTCATTCTTATATTTTAAATCATCTTTCAGTTTTACAACTTTTATATTGTTTACATATCCTCTTAGTTCTTTGGCGAAGGATAATGTCTTGGGTAAAGCATCAGGGTCTAATGCTATTATTGCTGTTGAGAATTGTGCAAGATAATTCTTATGCGAATCAGAAAGTGATGTACCCAACACAGCTACCCCAACTAATACATCATTACCTATTATTGTCGCACTCACACAATCCTCAACAACTACTGCGACCTTACCACAACCAAAGGTGTAAGGCAAGGTGCTTTTTCCATAACGTTTCCATTTAGGTAGTTTATTTTTTAAAGACCTACCTGTAGCATCTACAATCTCATCATTATGTTTAACTACAAACACAACTCTATCTTCTTTTACATCATACATTAAATGTTTATTATCTATACCATAATAATTTTCACCTGTATAAGGAATGATATAGTCAGGTAGTCTAAAACTTTCTTCAGCAAATTCCTTGACTCCACCAAAGCTAGTTCGTATGTCATCTACAGATAAATGAATACGTGTACCACCCTTTATGTTGCAAGAAGCCTTATAACAATTCCACACAAGACTACCCATATTATTTGTAACAGTAAAAGTATTATACCCACCACAATTAGGACAGTTAGTTCTTTTTGTAACACCATTGCTAATGTTCATATCATTTACAATGTTATATATATTACTCATGTATTATACACTTTCTTTGTCGGCATTTGTTATGCTTGTATCATGCTTTTTTCGTTCTGTCAATGCAAAATTTGCACTAATTAAAGTATTTTTCATGTAAGGTTTAACACTATTAGGGTTAGAGTGCCCTGTTACTGACATAATTTGCCCTATTCCTACACCTGCATCCACCATTTCTGTCGTACCTGTCCTTCTTAGGTCAGACAGTCGCAACTCGTCAGATAAACCTGCCTGTTGCATTAGTTTCCTAGCAAATACAGGCAGTTTATGTAGAGAATAAGGTCTGTATTCACCCTTTATAGCTTTTGGTCTTGGTGCAACATACTTTTGGAAGCCAAAGTCTTGCTCTTGTTGCCTTAACATATCAAATAAGTCATCATCAATAGGTAAATATACATCTGCTTTACGTTTTGATTGCTCTATGTGTACTGTTTGCTTATCGAAGTCTATTGCAGACCATTCTAGTAACCTCATATCTCCTAACCTTTGACACCAAGCATATGCCATGTGACCAATGATACCTAAATTACGGGTGTTAAAATCGCTGTATGCAGTATCTAAAAACTTTTGGACATCTTCTCTAGCCCAAACTACCTTTCGCCTCTCAGAGACCCTCTTACGTATACTAGCGAAAGGATTAACATTACATAGCTCCTCTCTGATACCGTGATTAAAGACAACTCGTGTGACTGACATAACATGATTAGCCATCGGTACACCTTTCTCACACCAAATGTTATATGCAGTTTTTGCATAACGTGTGGATAACTTAGTGTAGTCGTGTTTAGATAATGTCTTCTCTTCTATTTTTGTATCAAGCATTACCCCAAGAAAATATTGATATTGTTTCTTAGTTTCTTCTCGTAAGTTCTTGAAATCAAAGGATAAATAATAATCATTGACTAAGTTTTTTAACTGCATCTTGTCTTTCCTTTTTGTTTTGTTCGGCAAATCTATTTAGAAATCTTGTAACAAAATCTTCTATACCATTACTATGATAATGTTTCTCATAAGCACGTTGTCTTCTTGCCCATCTGCCTGTAGTCCAATAATAAACATATTCTTTTGCTTCATCATTAGTAATCCAAAGCATAGAGGCAGGAATATTTACCATGTAATCTATTTTATTATCTTGTAAATATTTTTCAACAAATTCTAGAGTTTCATTAGTATCTTTTCTAAAAATTGCCTCACCTTTTGAATTGTGCCTAACAAATTTCCAATTATGTTTGCTCATTTTATTTCTCCTTACTTTTATTGAGCAATGCAAGTGATGCAAGTTCAATACGTTTATTATATTGTAATTGATAACCTGTTCCTGCACCTAATGATTGCTTATCTATTAAGTGTTTGTGGTAATGATTAACACTATCCCATTTCTCCTTTAGTTCCCTACATATCTCATCATACTCTATGTCCTCAATGATAGGTTCATTCATAACATAATATAAATATGAGTGCATAAGATAGTAAGGAACTAACATATTAGTATTTGTTCTCCATATCTGCATTATTTATATAACAAACTTAGTTGATATAACATATGCTAAATACATAAGTGACAAAGCGAATGTCGTATAAAATACTTGTACCATATCATTCTCCTTTCTTTTTATTTGTGTCAATATAAATTCTCATATGAGATGATTCATGTAAGCCTTGACCCCAATATGTAGCACCTGTACCTCTCAATTCAGGTTTAATATGCTGTCCTCTTACTCTCATCTTGTATGAGTCCTTGTTAAGATACTTCTTCATAGTGTCAACAAACTCCTGACCATCTGTGTCGTTAGGTATCTCGCTGAATACATAGTTGCAACCTTTTCTAGATTGGCTTCTCATAACTGCTTCATATGTTTGTTTATCAACCATGTTCATGGCTTTCTCTTTCCACATGTCACGTTCCCTTGCTAATTTGGATATCACATCAACAGTTAATTGATTAGTTAATTTACGTTCTTGATGTCTAAATGCTCTAACTAAATGTATTACATCCATATCTGCAATACGTATTGGTTCATCATGGTTTGTAGAGTGATGCTCTACTTCATCTAACTCGTACATATCAGCAGGTAGCTTATCATCTACTGCTTCTAATATTTTAACTAACTGTTTTACTTTCATGCTATCTCTCCTTCTAGCCATTTTGGTTTAGTTGTATAGTTATATCTAGCGAATCTCATCTTGTCAACTCTGTAAAATGCTCTATATGCTTCGATAGGAAAGTTCTCATCTGTCTTCAAGTCATCATGCCCACTAAAACATTGTGGGTGGGGTGTCATAAAGTTCTTCCAATCAGGTACAAACT
>Ga0255773_10001776_pt1 | contig 21081 bp, 8 predicted proteins | sample 011ome_17_FD_179971 | JGI IMG/M metagenome (GOLD analysis project Ga0255773, IMG submission 179971) | Coastal salt marsh microbial communities from the Groves Creek Marsh, Skidaway Island, Georgia - 011502XT metaG (version 2) | ecosystem: Environmental > Aquatic > Marine > Intertidal zone > Salt...
CAAAGAGAACAAAGAAAGCACGCACGCGAACGCCAGCGGGATATCTCTCGCGGTGAGGCCTTTGTCGAGAAAGTATTCCTTGATCCTTCCCATTCTTCTTCGTTTCTTCAGGAGTCGTACGAGAGGAGTCTCAGGGAGTCGAGATATCTTTTCGTGGTGTCTGTCTTTTTTCTCGTTTTTTTTTGACTCGCTTTAAAATTTAGGGTGTTCAACCCTAGCTTTTTTGACGAGACCAATTTCCGCAAATTACGACGAACACTTATTTGCGCGCGCAAGAAAGCGCTCTTTACTTTTTTATACGCGCGCAAAAAGAGAACGAAAGTCTCTCGGACAGAGAAAGAAGAGGACGGGCAGAGCGCGAGAGGTGATTTTTCTGTGTCGTGAAAAGAGTGCGATTGTTTTGGTTTCTGAGAGTTGTTTCTGTGAATTATTATATAATACACACATCACATCACAAAAGCCGCGGCGAAGAGATACGAGGATGGAGCACCACGAATCCGCGACGTTAATGACTGCAAACGAGGACGAACGCGTCGCGCTGCTTCTCAAAAGCGGCAGTAAAAGAATGATGACACCCGTATCGTCATCATTCGCGCAAAAAAGAACCGCCGCTGCTCCAACGATGAAAGCGGTATCGATCGCGTGCTTCGTCTGTTTCTGCGCATTCGCATTCGTGAGTCGTAATCACCCTTTGAAGACGTATTTGGAAAATCGACTCATCGTGCAAACGCTCGGGGTGAAACCAAGCGACGTGGCGTCGTCGTCATCGTGCGAAGATATCGTGGAACGAGAGACACAAGCGATGACGTTTTACGCGACGGATTTATTCGGGTGGTCGCCGTTCGTGGAGACGAGATTGGACGCGTCGTACAAGAGGCGAAGTTTGAAATACTCTTTGAGTAGGAGCTCGGCGAGCGCGGCGGAGAGCTCGGAGCCGTCTGAAAAGGAAGAAGAAGAAGAAGAAGACGAAGACGAAATGGTGGCAATCGCGAGTCCGACGGAAATTGAGAACGAGGTTGGTGGGACGGACACGTCGGAAGACGAGAGAGGGGAGAGGCAGCAGCAACAGTTGGTCGTCGCCGGGAGCGAAGAAGAAGAAGAGGTAGAAGGAGAAGAGGCTGCGACGACGACAGCGACGACGACTGACGAAGATAATAACGATGCACCCGATGACGATGAATCAACCGCAAAGACGACGAGTGAAAACGAAGAAGACGGAGAAAGCTCCGTGGGAAGAAAAGAAGTGCGAGAATACGAAAACGAAGACGAAGAGAGCACCGAAAAAGCCGCCGCGGAGAAGTTGGCAAACGCGAAAGAGCTGCTCTTTGTTCCTCCAGACAAGACGCCGTACAGGTATGCGTTTATCGATTGGTTAAAGCCGGCGTTACAGGACGATCCGCGGATTGCGAATCACATCAATGATGCCGATATGGTGTTGTTTACGGATTCATTCGCGGATGCGAATCCGTACATGGCGAAGTTTTTACACGAAAACGACGTCGAGGACGAAGAATCGCGAGCGAAATGGTGGTCGGAGCAAAAAGACAACTCGAAAGTGTTGGCGCAAAACTTGTTCTCGAGAATGTCCAAGGAAAAAGATCAAGCGAGCAGAGCGGTTGCATTTTCGAACTTTTTGTTCCCGTCTGAGCGTTTTATTTTGCGTGAAAAAGACGAGATTGGAGTGCCGGAATACGCGCAGGTCGGCAGCGACGCCGTGGTGGGCGATAACAAGAAGAATTCGAACGTCTTCATAGCTGTAACGGATGTTTCGCCGGCGCATATTTGGGAAAAAGCGTACAAGACGAACGGTATTGCCATGCTCGTGCCTTTTACCGCGAATTCGGACATTGCTCGAGCATCGCTGAAGTTGAAAAATAATTTTTTCTACGAGCGCGAACGACCGGAAATGTTTTACACCGGCGACTTGGAGTTTCTTCACGACACCATGCAAGCGCCGATGAAAAACTTAATCAGCGCAGAAGGTCAGAACATCCACTTGGGTAAATCGAAATCGTTGAACTCCGATAACGACGTCAAAGATTACGCCGAAGGCTCCTTGCGTTCGTCGTTTTGCTGGATTCCGAGATCGTACGATAAGGCGCGATTTGAGACGTCGACGAGAGTCATCGACTCGATTGCAGCCGGATGCATCCCAGTCGTTGTCGTTGATTCGATCGCGGAGTCTCTCCCATTTAAGTGGGCGGTGGATTATAAATCTTTCATGTTGCAAGTGCCGGAAAAAATCTTCGTGGAGAACCCGTTGGAAGTCGCGGAGGCGGTTTCTAAAATTTCATCCAACGCGTTGCAAGCGATGCGCTCGAAAATGTTGGACGCGAGAGCGAAACTCGTCTGGAACGACCGAAACGATGCCGGGGATGCGTGCGATAAAGATACGGGTCGATGCTCGTTAGCGCCGAAATTATTTTTGGACGAGATATTGTATCGCGTGAAGCAAAATAACGCGGAGATTCAATCCGCCATGTGCGACAGACGCACGGACGGAGATGGGAGCTCAGATTGGGTCGATGGCGGCGTGTGGACTGGCGAGAAACTCTGTGCACCGTGGTTGGCAAAGACTGGATTGTGCAAAGCCTCAAAGAAAGATTCAGAACGCGAAGAGAGAGAAGAGAGTGCGTCATCGAAGGAGGAGGACGGGGGAGAAACAGCCGCGGAGAAGGCCGTTGACGCCACCACCAATGAAGAAACAGACGAAAAAGCTAAAGCTCCGGAATCTGGAGGAGAAGAACAGGTTGACGAAAAAGAAGAAAAAGAAGAAGAAGAAGAAGAAGCTGGGTCCAGCAACAGTTTTGACATCAACGAAGAACTCGAAGCGGCGATTTCGGGGAAGTCTCGAGCGGAAAAAATGGAAGAAATCGAAGCGGAACAAAAGGCCGCCTCGGAAAAGGAGAACCTCAAGAAGGCGCGGAAAGAATCCGAACGCAAACAAATCGAGGAAGCATTGAAACGCCAAGAGGACGGAAACTACGAGTTGGAGGAGGAAAAGTCAATCAAAAAAGAAGATGTGAAGGAAGAAATCGAGGAACAACCTGAAACGGCGGAGGAAAAGATGGACACGAGCGCTATGGAGAGCAGCATCGAGGATGAAATCGCGGCGACGGTACAACCAGAAGCTAAGATTAGTACGCCTTCGAACGACTCAATCGCGAGTGAGGGAGAAGAAGAAGAAGCCGGTTCTGATGTAAAAAAGGAGAGCGACGACGAGCAGGAAGCGAGAGAAGAAGAGGAACGCAACACGAGCGCGATGGAAAGCGAGATGGAAAGCAACATCGAGGACGAAATTGCCGCGACGGTACAACCATCCGCCGTAATCACCAGTGCTGCTGCCGAAGAAAGTAGCGAAGAAGAAAAAGAAACAGGAGGTGAAGAAGAACAACAGAAGGAGAAAACGCCCGAGGAAGAAGCGCAAGATCTCGCCGAGGACTTCGCCTCCGCCTCCGATTCCGGCCAAGACTCCAAATCCTTCGGCGAAGACTTGTACAACAAACTCATGGGCGGCAACTCCATCAAGAGTGCCACCACCGACGATAGCACAACGTCATCATCACCAACATCTAGCGCCTCAACGGAAGACAACACCGGCATCGATTTAGACCAGTTCGAGACTTCGTCCAAAAAAGCCTCGGACGTCGAGGACGGAGACCCCGACGGCGACGACGCTTCGCGCGACGACGCCGACGACGGCTGGTCCAGCTCTTTGGACAACGAATCCTACTAAAACGTAATACTACGAATACTACTACTAACACTACTACTAATAAACGCCGCATTTATATGTAGTAAAAGCTTTCCCTTCTTCTCGGGCGTGTCCGCGTTGTGCTCTCGTTATATATTCTTCTCGAAGCTTTTACCGCTTACGCAAAAATTCAAAAGAACACAAATCATTTGACATTTGTTTCATCATTGACAATTGACGTCATCATCCATTCGCTTTGGCGACGTTTTTAACGAAATATCTTTCGTCGTGCCTCGCGCTAATCTTTCCTCACATAACTCGCTTTGCGCGCGCGAATCAACACCCAAGCAAAATGCATCACTCGTCGTCAAAATCGCTTTCCTCGTGCTCCTCTCGTTCTTCCTCGTTTGCCCTTCCTCCGTCGAGGTGTAAGACGAAGGCGCACGCATCCTCGAGACGAGGACATCGAACGCCCGGGACGACGCAGGCGATTTTTGGCCTCTTCGAAGGAACGACGACGACGAAAACGAACGACGACGAAAACGCTTTGAAGAAGAAGAAGACGGAAACGACGAAAGGAAGTTCTCCACCTCCTGAAATCTCGCAGACGTTGCAATCCTTGGACGACTTACTCGGCGAGGACCCGAAAATTATCGAGGAACGTAAGGCGGACGAAAGAGCGAAAGCGCAGTACGCGTTGCAGCAAGAAAAAAAAGAAAGGAAAGAAGAGACGAAAAAAATGAACAAAAAACGGTTCGAGAAGTTTCAGTTCGCGGTGAAACAATCGACGTCGATACAACGGTTACAGGCGGTCTTTTTGGAAGGTTTTTTACTCCCGAACGTTGCATCGTCGTCGTCGTCTTCGAGAGAAGAGAAGATGGAGTTCTTTGAGTTACCGAGCGAGATTATCGATCCGAGAACCGGGGATCGATTGAAGGCGAGCGCGAAGGCGTCGTCTTCGTCTTCGTCTTCGGAGTCGACTGGGGAGGAGGACGCGACGACGACGACGATTACGAATAGCACGGTGAATAGATTACCCGGGGAGTTTCAGATTCCGATTATTCCTTACGGACACGTGGTCGTTCCAGGAGCCCGAGCGAAATTGAACTTGTTCGAGCCGAGATGGTTGACGCTCTTTTCGAAACTGTTGAAACCAGAAGACGCGGAGGAAGATCGAACGATTTTGACTTCTCACGAATGGGGGGGCAGTCGAGACGCGAAAACGATTGATTTTAGCAAAGTTGAAATGATAGCGGATTACGAATCCGGCGAGAGACGGTTCGATATCGTCCCCGGGGCGAACCGGTACCCGGAAGACGGCTTTGTGGGCACGAATGCGTTTGGCGCGGTGTACAGAGGGATCGACGGTAAAATTGCCGGTTTAGGCGTCAAGATGGAAATCGAAGCGCACGATGTCGCAGTGGACGGAATTTTACTCTCCGTGTGTGCTCGTGCGAGCGCGAATAGGTTTAAAATTTTGCGCGTCGTCCAAACGGAACCGTACATTATCGTCGACGCTGTGCCGTACGACGACGATTTTGCCAACGCGTCCATGGACGAGGACGTCTCCGAGGCTGAACAAAATTTACTCGACGCCTTGGAAACGTTGAAATCCAACGACAACTATTACTACGAAGCCGTTGGATTACAGTACGACGAAGATCCATCGACTGGAAAGATTTCGGTGAAGAAACTCATCGAACCCGAGTTTAAGTCCTTCACGTTCTCGGAAATCTTTTTGTACAACAAAGACGACGTCGCGTTACAAATCCTCGCGAGCAAATCTCCAAAAGAGCGCGCGGAAATCGTCACCAACATCGCCAAACAAATGAAAGCTGGAATGAAGTTCGGCTTAAACCCTCGTAACGCTCGCGTGTTGAGAATTTTGACCTTTTGGGGGTCTCTCTTTGCCATCGGAAGCGGTTTGACGCTCGTGCGCGACATCGCCGGTTTCTGATTTTGATTGATTTCGTCCGTCGAGAACAATAACAACCGATTCAGACGACGTCGTCTGAAAAGCCAAACGTAACAGAGAGAGAGAGAGAGAGAGGATCGAATCAAAATTTGTAATAAAACAACTACCATATCGTATGATTACGACGCCGTTCGTAAAATTTTACTCTTCTTCTTCTTCTTCTTCTTTCAACCACCCAATGCCCCTTCCTCGAACTAAAAAAAATATATACATTTTTTTGAAAAAAAGCAGAAAAGAAAACAGGAACACACCCGCCGTTGAAATGCGAATTTATCCGTCTTTTCAAGAGCGCTTTAATTAGCACTACCACACACACACACACACGCAAGCGTTGTATTTCGCGTTACGTTTCGTAGCGGTGTACACATAAATACGGAAGAGTAGAGTTCTTTTTGTGCTTTTAAGAGCGGATTTTGCGTTCGCATCTTTGAGATCGAGAAGCGTTTTCTTCATTTATTATTCGCGCGTTCTGCAATTTTCGAAGGCCGAAGAAGAAGTTTCTCGAGAGAGAGAAATAATTGCGCGAATTTCCAACGCACGAAATGAGCGCTTTATCACTCGCTTCGAACGCGTTTACGCACGTAAAACCGAACGTTTCGAGACGAGGACGATTGAACCGCGCGAGATGTGCCGCTTCTGTGGCACGTTTGGAGTCGCGTGGCGTCGCATCAAAGCGTAACGATTCTTTTTCCGCCAACACTCATTGTCTCGAGCGCAAATCGTCCGTCGCGGGGGGTGCTTTATCTGCTCAAATTTTACCGGCAAAAGCGTCTGCGTTGACGTCGTCATCCTCGGCGTTTTATCAGCACTGCTCAAAAAGAAACAACAACAACAACACCGCCACTTCTGCGATGCGATCGTGCTTGCAAGTGTTCAACGCGGTGAGCGATTACGCCGGCGCCGAGGATCAAGGCACCGGACGAGTTGATAAGAGCCAGTTTCACGCCGCCATGAGGATTCCGAACACGGCGATGGCGAAAATCGGTCGACAGTTGGGCGGCGGCGGAGCGGCGACTTTGGAGAAGGTGAGCATGGATTTATCGAGTTCGGTACAATCAGTGGCAGCGCCAAAGTTATCTGACGGCGATAACGGGGGGAATAACGGGGGGAAGATCAATAACGGCGGGGGCGGCGGCGACGGCGACGAAGGCGACGACGACGATTGGTTCGACGAAGAAGACGGCGACGGCGACGAAGGAGGATACATTTCTTTGAGAGAAGGGATCCCGGAAACGTTCGAAAGAGAGGCGATTCAAGCCGTGTTGTCCGAGTGGTTTAAAACGATCGCGAGTTTACCGGCTGGTTTGAGAATGGCGGTGGAGATGGGCGTCGTTTCGAGCGCGCAGTTGGTCAGATTCATGTCCGTGGACGTTAGACCGTCCGTGGTAAGAGTCGTCTCCAGATCTACTCCGCAGTGGGCATCCAGAGCGTTCGTTGGTCGATTAATGGCAGAACCGGCGTTTTTGTACAAGCTTGCGTTTGAACAAGCGGTGACGGTTGCGGCTGGTACCATGTACGAAGTCGCGCACAGAGGGGATAAGTTGAAGAAAGAGTGGGACTTGGCGGCGTCCAACGTGGCGCAAATGTGCGTCGCAAACTTGGCTACGGTCTGGTTGTGCACCCCATCGCGATCCTTTGGCGGCGTCCAAAAGTTTGGCTGGCAAAAAGCGTTGGCGGGTATGCCGAACAACGCGTTTGACCGCGCCGGACCTTTGCGACCGTACACCACCGGCACCAGAATCGCCTCCGTCGTAGCTAAAGGCGCGGAGCTCTCCGCCGTCGGTGTCGTCATCGGGGGTGCGTTCAGCGGCTTAAACAACTTATTAGTCAACTCACACAAAAAGAAAGAAGGAAAAAAATGGAAACCAGCCGTGCCGGTGCCGGACGTGAAGACGTCCGCGTTGGGTATGGGAGCGTTCCTCGGTTTGTCGTGCAACGCCAGATATCAATTGATTGGCGGAGCGGATCGATGGATGACGGATCGCTTGACGAGCTTAGGATCTGCAATCACCGCCACGGCGTTGATGCGATTGACGAACAATCAAGTTGGTGAACAAACGAGATTGTTCTTGCTCGGCTTACCGTTGCACGCGCAAAGACAGCGAGTACGGGGCACGACTGGATACACGCGCGCGTCGTCCAAAAAGTCTGCGGGGGGTGTTAGAAAAACGAAAAAGGTGAAGCGAAAGGTGAAGCGAAAAGTACCGGCGGCTGCTGTTGCGGCTGACGCGACCGTTGCTCCGCCCGCGACGCCAGCCATGGCTTAATAATAAGACATTTTTTTATCGGTTTTCAAGACGCCTCTTCTCGAGTATTGACACGAGAGACTGACGACGATTCGGACGACGACGCGTCGTTTGCGGCCAGCAGAACACAGTGCGTGAAATCTGGCTTTTTCTATATAGTAGCATCGAGCGCAAAGATAAGTGAAACTAGCTATTCACTTATTGTAAATACGATCACACATTTGTCCATCTGCGTTACATACGTATTCATATTCGTCTTGTGTCTTTCTCTCTCGTTTTCTCTCTGAATTCTCCCTCAGAATTACTCCACTTGATTCCTCCTTCTCGATCGATCGATGATGGCGCACCCGCACGTTTTCTCTCGTCCTCCAGGAGCGACGATGGTATCCTTCTCCTCCTCCTCGTCAAAAAAAGTGGTTTTCAAGTGTCATCATCGAGGTAAACGACGCACACGACGACGAGAACGTTCGTCTTCAATTCGCCGCCGCCTCGTTTTCCCCGACAGTGTTTGCTGCGTTTCGAACGACGGTTCAGACGACGATGAATGGGTCGAACGCGCGTGCGTCTTGGCGGACTCATCCGCGGGCGAGTGCGCGCCGCACCCAAAATTCGCGTGCGTGATTGTGCACTCGAAAACGAGAGACATCCTGTGCGAAGCGTTTCAGTTTGGCCAAGCTGGTGAGAAGTGCGAGAGGCAAGCGGAGAGGAAACTGCGAGAAGTTCTGTCGTCGTCGTCATCTCTGGCAAAGAAAGAAACGACGACGGAAACGGGAGAGTACGACGTGTATTTGAACATGGAACCGGTGCACGGAATTGAGGTGTCCGGGGAAACGCGTTCGGTGGACGCATTGACGCGCATGCGCTCGCGCGGCGTTCGACGGATAGTTATCGGCACCATGCACCCGAACGAGAAGTTTCGAGGGAACGCGATTAAGGAGTTGGTCGAGAGGGGAGGTTTTAAGAAAGAACAGATTGTGGTGTGTAAAACGAATACGCGAGGGGCGATGTGTGCGAGGAAAGTAAACGAGGCTTTGTTGTATAGATGTGCCACGGGCGGGTACCCTCACGGCGTGTATAAATACGCGATGACTTTAGACGGGAAGATTGCGAGTTCGAGCGGGAAGTCAAAGTGGGTGACGGGACCGGAATCGAGAGAAACGGTATTTCACGAGAGAGCGAGGTCAGATGCGGTGATTGTCGGTGGTGGGACGTTGCGGACGGACGATCCGAGGTTGACCAGTCGGAATGGGGACGGGACGTTGACGCACGCGTATCAGCCGGCGAGGGTGGTGTTGTCGAGGTCGTTCGACGTGCCAGAAGACGCGAGGTTATGGGATACGTCCGTGGCTTCGACGATTGTGATGACGTCGGCGAGTCACGGAAAACCAGCTTTGGCGAAGATATTGAGAGATAAAGGCGTAGACGTGGTAGAATTTGAGGGCGAGTTTACCATGGATAAAGTTTTAGACGAGATGCGCCAGAGAGGCTGGTTGCAAACGTTTTGGGAGTGCGGTGGAACGCTCGCAGCGCCGGCTATTACGGCTGGTGCGTTTTCGCGGGTGTTGGCATTTGTAGCGCCGAAAATCGTTGGCGGTGGTTCGAAAGCACCGACGCCGATGGGCGATTTTGGATGCGACGCAATGGCGGACGCGGTGCCTTTGAAAGCGACCGACGCCAAGGTGTACGGAAGGGACGTCTTGATTACCGGATACTTACCGAACGCGTTCGCAAAAGGTAGATTAAAACGATTTGTCGAAGGTGGGTGGATGGATGGTAAACGGGATGGATTTGTGGACGTCGGTGAATCATCGGACGATTCCGAACGCGTGGATACGTTTGGCGAAAACGAGGTTCTGGCGGACGTGGAGCAGTGTTGCGCGGACGAAGCGGAATCTAATGACAATGAAAAAGACGACAATACGAGCGACGAGATTCGGTTTTACAAATCCTGGGACACGTACAGCGCTCTCTCAAACTTTAGCGCGCACGCGGTCGATATCGACGGAGAAAACTGGCTGACGTCTGAATCGTACTATCAAGCGCAAAAATTCGACGATTCGCACCCCGACGGCGTAGAAATCAAAAATGCTATTCTTAAAGCGAATTCTCCAGAAAAAGCGAGCAGAATTGGACGATTAAAACAACGCGAAAGACCAGATTTGTTGAAGAAAGATTGGAACTCGATTAAAATACACGTCATGGATCGCGTCTTGCGCGCAAAGTTTACGCAGCACCGGTCGGCGCAATCCTTGCTTCTATCCACCGGTCAAAAACGTTTGGTCGAAGACTCGCCCGTTGATAACGTTTGGGGGAGTGGGCGAAACAACGACGGCAAAAACTTGTTAGGTGTGGCGTTGATGAAGCTGCGCGATGAGCTCCGAACGTCTATCGTGAAAGACTTTCTCGTGGATGAGTTGGAAAGGCTGGACGACGAAGATTTAGCGAACGTCGAACCGCCAAAGTAAAAAAACAAATAGTTTGTAGCGCACATAGCATGCATATATGCCTAGAAATATTTAGTAAAGATAACGTACGATTAAAAACTAATTTCTGACGTAATCCACACTCGTTACCGACCGAATCTCCCTCAACAAAGCTTTCGCGGTTTGCTTTTCCGGCCCTTGGAAATCGAGAAGTTTCGAGCACGCTTCCTCGGCGGCGCCAAATTTACCCACGCCTTTATAATATTTTGCTAAGAATAACAAACCATCGATGGAGTCTTGCGTCTCTGCATAACTCCCAGTCTCGCGCTTCAAACGTTCTAAGTTTCGTAAATGGTAATGTGCCGCCGCTTTCCAATTCTTTTGTTGCTCGTGAAGCTTTGCTAATCTCCCGAGCGCGATGCCTTCCTTATCGCCGCACGCCACCGCTCGTTGGTATACGCGAATGGCTGCTATCGGTTGGCGTAATCCGTCCGCTTCATAGCAAGCACCAATAGCGCACCACATCCGACTATCGTTCGGGCGCAACTTAGCCGCCGCTTGGTAGTAATACACCGCGTACACGTGCATGGAAATTAACTCGTACATTTGGCCTAAACCATACCACGCGCGATAATCTTTCGGGTTGATATCCACCGCGCACCGGTAGGCCTCAATCGCGGCTTTTGGATTTTTCATTTCCGTATACTCGTGACCTAATAACGTCCACGCGGACAAGTAATCTCGATTCAGACGTAACGCGCGACGGAAGTACGTCACCGCTTTCTCGTGTTGTTGCTTTAACGAATAATAGTTTCCGATGACGCAACACGTTTCAGGCGTGTATTTGTTCGTGTTGGAAATTCTGTGCGCCAGATGTGCTAACTTGGCAAAATCTTCTTTCACGTATAAGATATTCGAATACGCGTCTATGCCTTCAATTCTGTGTGGATCGACTTCAATCACTCGCTCGAACAACTCTTCGGCTTCGTCGAACTCTCTCAAGTTGTATTGCGCTATGGCGCACTTGGTCAAAATCGAGGACGAACGCTTGAAAATCTCCGAAAGCCTATCAAACTGTTGCATCGCTTCCACGTTCTTTTGACTCTCTAAATTAAACTCCGCGATGAACCATTGGTAACACCAATGGTCTCTCGGTAACCTCAAGTTGGCGATGGTGTCTTCGTCGCACAAATCTACTAACCCTTGCCAAGCGCTCCAAAAGGTTGGATACAGCCTCGCCGATTCGGCAAACTTCACTTTCGCCGCGTCCAATCGCCCTCGTTCTCGAAATACCAACGCCTGCAAATAGCAGATGAACGCGCACTTATTCTCGTTATTATTATGCTCCCTAGTGCTATTATTCGTACTACTGCTGCTGTTATACTTTTCGTACTCATCCAGCCCGCTCTGGACGACGTCCAACTCTGGATTATTCGCCATCCTCCCGACCAACTCGCCCCGCACTCTCGGCCCTTCGTTCCTATCCAAATCGTCTCCATCCATATCGTTCGCATCCGAAACGTTCCCTTTCTTTCCATCCTCTCTATCTCCAGCCGCCCCACTCGGACCTTTCGCGCGCACATTCGCCACGTCTCGCCTCGTCGTCTCGCCCGCCAAGAAGAGCGCGTACAGTTCGAGAAACGTCTTCAAAGGTTTCCCGTGCGCGGACGCCGGCGACGACGTCGCCAGCAAATCCGCGCACCTTCGGTACTCGCCTAAATCGAAATACGATTTGGCTAATATGTACGTCGGATCGTCCTGTCCGTGGTTGTTTGATGAGGTCGTCGTCCTCGTCGTATACTCCTCTCCTTCGCCTCGAAACGGCACGTTTCCAACTGGTTCGGGAAACGAAATCATCTTTAACTCTCTTTCCTTTTCCTCCTTCGCATTCTCAAAATCCTCTGTTTCTTCCTCGCTCAAACCTTTAGATGGTGGTGAAGGTAACCCACACAACTGTTCCGCGGCCCATTTCTTGGCGCATTTCAAACCTCTCCGGTTGCAATCCTCCACGGTTGAAGCTAACTCCACTCGAATGGTCGCCATCGAGGTCTCGGTAAACGAGAACGATGATTTTTCCGTCTCCATGCTCTTTCTCTCTTCTTCTTAAAGAGCCCTTCGAAAAGCGCGCAATAAAAGGAGAGAAAAGCAAAGGAGAGAGAGAGATACAAAAGTTTTTCAAAGAAAGAAAGAGAGAAAGAAAGAACAAAGCTCTCTTCTCAAGCGCAGAATAGAAGCACTAATGTGTCCCTCTGTTTCTCCCCAATTTCTAAGTTTCTCTGTTTCTCCAAAAGCTTCTGTTCTTTTTTTTTGAATTTTTTTCTTTCGTTTTTTTTTTAACGCAAACACCCTAAACAACTCCGAAAAAGAATCTCAAAGATCAAAAGAATCAAAAAGAACGAATATCGGTATTCTCACACACACACAAAATACAAATACATATATACTAATAATGTTTGCTGCTACTCAACAAATCGCGTCCGTCGCCGGCCTCAAGGCCACCAAGGTTCAGGTGCGTATTCTCTGCTGCTCGTTCTTTCTTTCTTTTTAATGATACCGATCTCATCGTCGGCGTGTTCTTCTTTCTCACAGAGCGCGCTTTTGATGACGATGCGAATTTTCTTCCGTATCTAATTCTCCAAAAACGAATCGACGTTTGTGATGATGCGCGAGAGAGATCTGATCTCCGATGCGCGCTGCTGGTCTCACCGAGAGAACGAACGAAAACGAATGCGCGTAATAACGCTTCTTCTCGTCGTTGCGCCGTGCGTTCGTTGGAGGTGGATCCGCAACGCATCGATTTTTGAGATCTCACTCAACTTTGAGAAGAAAATATTCTCGTTCGAGAGCCGCCGAGAGAGAAAAAAATCTTCGATTTTCGATTTGATTTTATCACGCACGACGAGTGGCGTGTAAGAAGAGAGACTGACTTTTTTTTCTCCCTCAAACGCTTTTTCATTTATTATTATCAGTCCAAGTCCATCTCCAAGGTTGTCAAGGCTGACATCTACCCGGAATTCGGTACCTACCCGGGCGGGGGCGAATCCCCGATCATCCCGTTCGGCGACGAAAAGAACGCCGAGCGTGAAATCATCCACGGCAGATGGGCCCAATTGGGCGTCACCGGCGCCTGGGCCGCCGAGAACGGCACCGGCATCCCGTGGTTCACCGCGGGTACGTTGTGCACCCCGGATGACTGCACCGCCGTCGCGGACAAGTTCCCGGGCGCTGTTGCCCCGTTGGCGCCGGAAGGCTCTGGCTACCCGTCCTTCTGGAACGTTTTGATCATCGAAACCGTTTTGGTTGGCGCCGCCGAAGGATACAGAACCGGTTTGATCGACCCGGTCTTTGACGAACTCTCCGTCGGGGACGTCTCCCCGGGTGGCCGATTCGACCCGTTGGGCTTGGCTGAATCTGGCGACTTGGAAGAGTTGAAGATCAAGGAATTGAAGCACTGCAGATTGTCCATGTTCGCGTGGTTGGGCTGCATCTTCCAAGCCTTGGCCACCCAAGAAGGTCCGATTGCCAACTGGCAAGCGCACACCGCGGACCCGGTTCACGCGAACGTCTTGACCAACGCGGCCAAGGGCTTCGGCTTCTACTAAGCGATACTCTTCGTTTATATATATTTAGGCGTAGACTGTATCAAAACACACACCAAAGAAGCATTTAGTTGTTGTAAAACAATCATTCACTAATGCATTTTATATTATATTAAAAATTTTCTGCGCGTCGCGCTATTGTTTTTTCACTCAACTGTACACGCGTGTATATATTTTTTGATTTTACAAAGTTAAAACAACGATACACATATACCATCACATATACCATCACGCTGTGACAACGATAGTGTGGTAAAACGAATATACTAATTTATGGTTCCGAGCGCTCTTGTCGCGCGCCTACCTCCTCGCGTTTGCTGTTGCAGTTGTTCTACTGGAAATCTCTTCGCGGCCAACGCCCGAGTTGGCGCGTTTTTCTTCTTCGCAGCTGCCGCGCCGGGTTTCTTGTTTTTACTCATCGAAAGTATTGGAAGAGCCTTCGCCTTTGCTTTCTTGTTACTACTAACCTTATTTCCAGCCGGGAATTGGTGGAACTTTCGCTTCTTATGCATCTCGGCGCCGAGCGAAACGGCGTGCGGCCCTCCTAGTCGTCTCTTAATCAAGGAGTCTTCAACTTTCTCGTTCGCGGTGGTTTCAAACAGAGTGTATGCGTTCAAATCGTCTCCCGGAGAGGAGAGAAACCGCTTGATAAACTCTGATGAAACGACGAGTGCGGCTGGATACGCGTCCATGGCTTTTTTGACGCGTCCGGATTCAGCTTTGTCTTCGTTACAAACGATGATATCGACGGCGTCTTCTTCTTCATCACCCGAGTCTCTGATGGCCATCTTGTCTTCGTGAGACCTCGTCGCGTGGACGGTTAAACTCGCATCCCCGTTTGCGGAAATCGTTTTTACGTTAGCACCACCAACGCGAAGCACGTCGCACACCATTTGATGTTCACCTTTCGCGTTGGCGTTGGAGCCAAAGGATGCCACCGCGACGTCGAGATTTGAAAACGGTTTCAAGCTATTCATTGTCGATGACGCGTCCGCGCCGCGGTTTGTGGTCGATTTCGATGCCGAGGCGTGCCAACCGTGCCAAAACTTTGATGCTGACGCACAAATCAACTTGTTCTCCAAGCCTTTTCCGCCTTTGAAAAAGTGCTTGTCATCGATTATCGGCATCGAGTCTTTCGAGCTGTTTTGCGCCTCGCACTCGTCCAGGTACGTTTCGTTCAAGACGTGCGCACCGCTCGCCAACGCGGCGAGAAACTTTAAACTACGCGTACCACGAACGCCAAAAACGACATGCGTGATAGATTCATCCCAATCGCGGCCGGAGGAAGAGTACGGAATGTTGAGTTTCTTCAAAACAGATACGCGCTTCTTGAGCTCTTCGGTGTTGAAACCAGAAAGCGCCACGCGGACGACATTTGACTGCCTTTTCGTTGTCCCTTTAGTAGCACGCGCGCTGTTGCTCCGCTTGATGGATGTGTGCATCACCGCCTTCTCCGTCTGGTCCGCTTTCCGCTTCCTTTTTGGCGCTGATGATGGTGATAGTGACGTAGATTTCGTCGAAGCAACTGTCTTCGTCGTCGTCTTCTCCTTCCGTTTGGCCGAAGATTTATCGACGACTTCTTTCGCGGACATTTCGAGCGATTTGCGTTGCTGCTCGGCCGTAGGTGCACTAATCCGAGTCGACTGGCCTCTTCGCTGTCTCGTCATTCGCTTTGCCGGAACCGGCTCCAAAACCGGAGGTGCTTCCTCCTCCTCTTCAGCTTCGGCGACGTCTACTGTTGTTGTCGCTTGCGTGTCCAGAGCCGTCTTATACCCGCTATTGTTCGACTTGGAGGTTGACTTCTCCATAGAACCGCTTATGTAATGCTTTCTCTTTTCCGCTCGCTCGTGTTGGTCAGGTTCTATTTCTTCCAGTTCTTCATCCCTCTCTTCTTCCTTGTTGTCGTCGTCGTCGTCGTCGTTGTCCTCCTCCTCCTCCCCACGTGCCGGCATAGCTTCCTCCTCGACATCTTCTTCTCCCTCTTGTACCTCTTCGTCTACGTTCTCTTCATCTTCACTCGTGGGTTCCCAGGTTTGCGTCGCCGCAGGTGGCTGCGTCGCAAGTTGTGTCGCGAGTTGAGTGAGGTCTAATCTTTCGTGTGGAGACTGTTGCAGCTGCTGCGAGTTATTCTCTTTCCTCGCCGATGGTTGCGTCGGCACGCGCTGCGTCGGGTCTGGTTGCGTCGGACCCGCTAACAATTCGAAAAATCCAGCAACAACTTGACCGATGGTTCTATCCACCGACTCTAAAACTACGTTCGGTAAATTTCCCGGCTTTCGCTCTGGAAGCGTTACGACAAAGTTGTAGTCCTGGATGATCTTCGTGCCGTTGTTCGTCATGAACATCTCTCGAACGGCTCTCGGGGTATAGTTGTACCCATAGCGCAAATAAACGTTCACGAACGTCGCTAAAAGTGCATCTGGATCGTCGCTAGTGTTCGAATCACGCAATGTCCCATTCTGTGCGCGTTCAAGGGCTAGGCGCGACGTCACCGCGCGACCGAGTGGTCCGCGTTCAGCATATCTTTCTGCTTCGTTTAAGCACGTCAACGCGTTCGCTCGAATTTCGTCAAACTTATCGTCACCAACGTTTGTAGTTTCTACATTGAAACACACCGCTTTGAACGTGTCACTGTTCAATTCTCGCCGGCTTTGGTGTACTTTATGCTGACCTTTTGAAACATCGATCAACTCGACGCCTAACTCTGGCAGACCGAAGTCGTGTTCAATCTCTTCCACATCGCGCAAAACTTCAAACACTCGTTCGCCTTTAGACACGCGGTCTATTTTCGCTCGGTTATTATACTCGTCTGCTAACGTTGGAATTTTTCCAGCCATTAAGAGCTCGAAGAAAGCATCGTCGTCCGTCTCTTTACACAAGGGACCGTCGCCGTCGCCAAAACGCGGAAACGAGTTTGCCATCGCGAACGTTCCGCCGTTATTCAACGCCGCTTCGACATCGTCCGCATCCGCGAGCAAACCTTGGAACTCGTTTGAAGATTTCGAGTGCGTTGGATCGATGATGTTACGGACGCATCGTTCGACTTGCTCCGGTGGGAGATTGTTGTAATCCGGTGACGGATATTTTTTTGAATTCGCCGATGAAGGCGCCTCTTCTTTTTCTTCTTCTCCTTCGTGAGCAAGCGCTGATGGTCTCGCTTGTGCCTCCGTCGCGGGGATTTCCGTCTCTTCATCCTCCTTCTCCTTTTGCGCGGTCGTTCTCCCCACGCTCGGTTCCGTCGGCGTTTCCGAGACTTTGTTCACCCGTATCTCGTATACGCTCGGTTCTTCTTGCGTTTCTGTGTTGTTACCGTTCAACTTCTTGAGCGCCTCAAACCGAACGCTCTTTGCGCTTTCGTTATTACTCTCGTCACCCTTTTTACCGCTCGCGTTGTTGTTAAGATTATACTCTTTCATCTTCTGCGCGTTCTTCTTTACGTTCACCACGGCCACCACATCTTCAATCGCATCTTCAATCTCTTCTTCTTCTTCTTCTTGTTCTTCTTCGGCTTCCGAGTCCGGCACCACGTCCTTCTCCTGCGCCAACCTATCCTCCTCCTCCCCGCTCCTCATGTACCTCGAAGCGTCCACTTTCTCCCCACTCACGTAACACGCCTCCAACCACGCGTGACTGACAATCGTCGTCCCATCCGACACCGCCTTCTCGTACTTCTTCCCTTCAAACTGATAACAACACAAGTGCGTGCACGTTTTATCGAACGGCTTCGAGTACTCCGCGCCTAACCGCTCGATGAGCGACTTCACGTCGTTCCTTCTTGGCCCAGTGTACGAGGTTTGACAAATCTTCAAACCTTTCAGTATCTTTTCCGACGTCTTCGGTGGTCGGAACAAGATGTTCGAATGCACGTCCAAGACTTTTTTTTCCTCGACGCTTCGCCTGGCGAATTCAAACGTGCACTTGACAGGTGGTGCTCGTTTTTCGTCGTCGTGGACTAATTCAAAAAACGAATCCGCGTCGTTCTGCGATTCTTCCCACAAGGAGTTATATTCCTCCTCGGATCGGCACACGACGTGCGTCGCGTCGTTCGTTTTTAAGGCGAACGATTCGGTGACTTGTGCACATCCTAACGCTTTCATGCGTTTGGAAAGCGCGCGGATTTCTTCGTAATTCGTCTCCCCCTCGTTTTCGTCGTCGTTGTCGTCGTTGAAGGCGAAAAGAAACGACGCGTCGGCGAAATGTTTTATCATCGCGTTAGTAGAACTTTCATTTTTGCTCCTTTCTTTGTTGTTATTATTATTGTCGCTCATGATGATGATTCAATGATAACGATGTTTTGCGCACGAAAAACCTTTCTTCTTCTTCTTCTTAACAACAACAACAAGCGACGGAGATACAGCGCGCTAAAGCGTGTCTCACAACAGAAGAGCGACGAACGCATTTTCAAAATTTCTTAGTAAGCTTAAGTAGGGCTGTAAACCCTAAACATTTTTCTAAGCAAAACGGAACGCAGAAAGTGCTCGTCACATTTTCAACATCTCATGACGCCAATATCGTCGCCCTCTTTGTCCTTTTTGAAGACCATGCCGAACAACCTTCTGCAAGACAACACGAATAATACCACCACCAACGGCTTAACGTTGATGAAGCAGACGGGAGGAGGGGTTCCATCGAGCGAGACTCCCCCTTCTGCTGCTTTTGATACTAATGTTGGAGCAACGTTGGAAAACAAAGATTTGAATTTTGAAAACATGTGTCCTCCCGATGATGCGACGGCGCCGATGATGCGTGTCGAGGAGGAGGAAGTGATGATGGTGCCGACGACGAATGCTACGAATAATACTAATAATTTCATGGACGATTCGGACGACGAACTCACCGAGGAACAAAAAAGAGTCATCGCCGAACGCATCGCTGCGTTGCAAAACCGGTTTAAAAAATTCGAAGAGAAGAGCACGGAGAACAAAATCGAAGAGTTGGTGATGCAACACGGACACTTGAATTTGAACGAGAAAGAAGCGTTTATGATTTTAAAAGTGTGCGAGATGAACGAACTGAACGCGGAGGAGAGATTGAGACGCGTGGACGATTTGTATCAAGACGCGGGAGAAAGTACGGAGATGTATTTACTGCGTATTTTGGATACGGAAACCGGGCAGTTTTTGACGCAAATACGAGAAATGGTGAAGGAGGAAGAATACGCGAAGCAGACGTTACAGAAGAATAAGAAGATGCGGACGATTTCGGAACAACGCATCGCGAGGAAGATTAAACGGTTGTCGAATAAGAAGTTGTTCGACGAGGACGGGAATGAAATCGTGGACTCGGATTTGGAGGCGTGGGAGGAGTACGATAACGAACAGTTTTTCGAAGAGTACGTGGAACTGCCGCCGAAGAAAGAGGAGAAAGTGGATTTAGGGCCAATGTTGGGCGAGGACGGGAAAGAAATGGTCATCGGGAAAGACGAGGCGTTGGACGGAGTGAAGTTTGTCCGACACGAGAGGAAAGCGCCGAACGGAGAGAACTTGGAGAAGGGCGCGCACACGACGGCGCGGTTAAAGTTGGACGACGCCGTGGCGAGAGCGAACGCGGTCATGGAAGCGCAAATGAAAGCGAGAGAAGAGAAGAGGAAGGCGAAAGAGGCGAAGCGATTGGCGAAATTGGCGGAAGAGGAAGCGGCGAAGACCAAGGAAGAATCAGTTAAAGCGGAGCAGAAGAAGGAGGACGTCGGGATGGAAGAAACGTTCCTTGAGCCGGCGACTGCTGGCGAAGAAACGAAACCAGTCGAAGAGACCACCGATGCTACAAAAGCTTTATCTAGTGAAGCTATGGACGCCACAGTGTCAGGTGACGATACTGTTCCACCGCCACCGGTATCAGCAGCAGTCGATGCCGATGCCAACTCGGACGATGACTCGGACGACGACATCGAAGCGCCGCTCGAAATCGACGAATCCGAGCTCTTTGCCGGATGGTCCGAAGCCAGAATCAAAGGATGGAAGAATCGCATTAAGAAACCGAACGCGTACTACTACCGTTTCAACGCCCCGGGCGAACGCCAGGCGAACGGCGGCTGGACGCCGAAAGAGCACGAGCAATTCATGGACACGTTGGCGAAGCTTCCGGACGGCAAAGCCAACTACGAGTGGGGCACGTTCTCCATCTCCATCCCGGGGCGAGTGGGCTACCAGTGCTCCAACTATTACCGCTCGTTGGTGAAAAACGGCGTCGTCCAAGACGAAAACTACATGTTGGACGATAAGGGTGAGTTGCGCTTCAACTTCAAAAACAAAGGATTCGACCGAACTACGATTGGTACTAAACCGGCAAAAGTCAAGCCGCCGCCGAAACCGAAGAAACCGAAAATGCGTCCTCCTCCGAAAATCAAAGCACCGAAAATGAAAAAACCGAAGAAAGAACCAAAGAAAAAGAAGAAAGACCAAGGCGACGACGACACGAAAGGTGATAAGACTTTCCGATGCAGCGTCAAAACCGGTGAAATTCGCCGATCCAGTCGAAACTCTGGCAAAGAGAAGCGAAAATACTCCGACGGCGGCGAGGGAGAAGACAACGAGGACGAAGACAACGAGGACGACGAGGACGGCGACGACGAAGGCCCGCCGGTCTTGCCGGCTGGATTCTTGGACCCAATCACGCGCATGCAAATCGAGGAACCGGCGGCAATCTCGCCGTACGGTCACGTCGCTGGTTACGAAACCTGGTGCCGAATCCTACGCAACCCAGAAGCGCCGGACACGTGCCCGTTCACCAAACAAAATCTGAAACGTCGCCAACTCGTCAAGTTGACGCACGAGAACATCGCGGAGTATTTGGATAAAATGGTCGACGTGCAACAAATGTACTGAGCGTCTGAGGAGTCCGAAAAACGAACGAGAGAGAGTGACGCATCGAGAAACAAACGCGAGGCGAAATGCTCGCGGAAATACTGTTAATATAACTACGGCGTGAAATATTAATCCGCGTTAAAACTAATACAACTTATTCTGGAGCCATGCACAAACGAATTTCCCCTACTTTTTATTGCACTTTCTCTATGTCACCGTCGTCATCGTCGGACAACACGAAACGCGAGGGTGGCCTCAACGAGCAAAAACACTCCTTCCGTCTTCACCAGAGAGTCATCACCCCGACGCACCCGACCGAGGGCGATTACATCTCCTTGAAC
>Ga0255773_10001779_pt1 | contig 21069 bp, 18 predicted proteins | sample 011ome_17_FD_179971 | JGI IMG/M metagenome (GOLD analysis project Ga0255773, IMG submission 179971) | Coastal salt marsh microbial communities from the Groves Creek Marsh, Skidaway Island, Georgia - 011502XT metaG (version 2) | ecosystem: Environmental > Aquatic > Marine > Intertidal zone >...
CTTCAGCACCAATAAAAGTACCATCTGTGCTAGTGTTATCTTTGAGGTTAATAAACGAATACTGGTCTGTGCTTTCAAAAGTTGCGGTTGTGTTTGTAGTTCCAGAATTAACCGTCAGCCCATCAGCAGAAATACTGCCGGTCACATCAATCCCGCTACTATTAACCGTCAATTTGGTTGAACCAGCCTTCTGAATGAGCAAATCACCAATGCCAGCTTGGTTGATAATTGAGTTACTGGCGTTATGGACAAGCGTCAAGTCTTGAGAATTACCCAGACGGATAAATTCATTGTCGCCAAGGTCTACTTGGTCAACGTTGATTTCGTCCATCCTGACCTTAACATTCCCGCCGCTACGGACAGCAATTAGGTAGTCTGTGCTTACTAAGCTACCACCGTCTGTTAATTCACTAATCTTTGACATTATTCGTCTCCTATTCCGTCATTTTACGATATTAGGCATCGTTTGGATATAATTTGGCGTACCGCGAAACAACAGCTTGGTTCAGATTAACGTCATACCCAGCCATTTCTAGGTATAAATACTCTGCCTCTGGATAATCTGCAACTGATGACGTCAGCATATCGTTTGCCTCAACAACCCGCTCGTATTCACCAATTACTTGTTCAGTCCCATCCTGAAATCTAACGCCTACAGTAATCATGCTATATTTTCCACGGTTCCATAAATCTTCGGGCAAGTAACAGTCAAGTTTGTGTATTGGCTTTGATTTTGAGCATAGATTCTATAGTCTCGCGCAACGGTTGTTGCTCCAAATGAAGCAATTAAAGGAACCGTTTTATACGTGATGCTTGTACCATCAAGTAACAGTGTCTGACGACCCTGCCATGCTGAATTAGGATAAACGCCTGATGCTGTAAATGCGCTTGGGGAAAAATACATGGTTGTCCCATTTGAATAATGAGGCGAAGTACCACTTCCAAAAGAAACTTCAATATTCGTTTTATTTGTAGGCGCTTGATATGTTACACCTATGATTTTCCCTATTTGTGCTGCGGTAGGATTCGTGTTTGGCGCTATGGCTCCGTTATTGTCCATGATATCAGTAACGTTTCCGTCTATAGTATAAACCTCAACGTAATTCGTCACTGGCGTACTCAATAATGTAACATCTCCAATTTCGACTGCTTCAAATCCTATGCTTTTTCTTGAAACCCAATAAAGAATAGTATGGCTATCTAAACCTGACCCTGAAGACCTATTAGATTGAACTTCAAATGCTAATGATATTCTCTGTCTTTTGCTCACTGAATTTTCTGGTGCTGGAATAGAAAATACAGACATAACGGTAGCATTAGGTGTTGCGCTGTTGTCGAAAGAAAGATTTGGTGTCGAACTTATTGGATAGACTTCTGTGACTTCTCCTGAAATCTTTCCTGCGTCGAATCCCGTGACTGCGCCCGTGATGTTAGTTACGTTTAAACTGGTAGCGGTCAAAGCGCCGACTATGTTCAACGCAGAACCAGTCCATTGCATTGACTGATTGGCATCGCCAACGCCGAAAGTGTAATTACTTCCGTTATAGCCTAAGAAAAACCCGTTGGTAGTGTCTGATTCGCTGTCTTTACCAGTGGTCTTGATGGCGCCACCTTCTGACATAATAATGCCGCCGCCTGTTATAGTCGTGCCAGAGATGAGACCGTTTTGAGTTGTAGTTTGAGAATTAGTGTTATCTACATTGCCGAGGTCAACATCTGTTGCTGTGGTGTTAGCGTTAAGCGTGTTGGCCTCTGTCAGATTTGTACTGCCAACCGTGATTGTGCCCTTGACCGTAAGCGTAGAACCGTCAAAAGTCAGTTTTTGAGTGTTATCTGAGTTTCCAATGCTAAATTTATAAGCGTCTGTGTCATAGCCAAGGAAAAATCCTGCGGCATCATCATCATCATATTCAGTTTGGCCGCCTTTAATCGTGCCGCCCGAGGATAAAGTAATACCCCCGCCTGTGATTGTAGTTCCTGCTATTAACCCTGTTTGCGCTTGATTCTGAGCATCTAAGTTTTCAACATTCCCAAGCCCAACGTCCGAGCTGGTCGCGGCTGTTAGCGTGTCCGATTGGATTGTCGCTTGGCTTACATTGTCAACATTCGCTAAACCCACTACGCTTTTAGCAATAGTTACACCTTCTGAAAGCGTTAAGCTAGTAGCGGTTATAGCTCCGCTTATCGTCGCAGAGGTAGCAGTTAAAGCCCCTTCTGGCGTTACTCTAAATTCAGCGTCAGCAAACGTTTCATTACCAAGATAAATGCCATTTGAATCTGCCTTAAAAACACTTTCGCCTGACCCTATCTTGATGTCGTTGTTGATTGTTGCGGTATCTGTAATTAAAGATCCTGCGTTAATAACCCCAGAAACGTCAATATAATCAGCAAGAATTGTCCCTGTCAGGATATTCCCACCGCTAATAATTGTTGTGTCGTCGGACAAATCATTTTCAACAACAATACTTCCAGCGGTGATTACTGCGCTTGCAACACTGTTTGCATTTATTTGGTCAGCAGATACAGAACCATCTACCAGCAAGTCACCAGATATGAAATTAGTAATTGCTACCCAAGTTGCTTCTGTTGCGGGGTCTGCAACTCCCGCTCCAGTGCATGTCCACCCATAAGTAGTGTCAGGTGTGGTGGTAGTGTCTGTGGTTATTACAATATCATTGACCTTCGCTAATCGACCAGCAGCAGTGTTAAATTCTGAATTAGAAGGTGCTTGATTATCATCGGTAGTGATTCGCCAGAAGCTAGGGATTGCGTGTTGGTTTTCTGAAATAACCCCTGTTACTTGCGCCATCAGTTGTTGCGCGTTTGATATTGCGCCATCCAAATCTGATAACGTTGCTCCCTGCGATAAAGTAAATGATGATGCCGTTACATTACCCGCTAAAGTTGCGCTAGTTGCGGTCAATGCGCCTTGCGGGGTAACTCTAAACTCTGCATCAGCAAAAGTTTCATTGCCAAGATATATTCCGTTTGTATCGGCGCTGAATACCGCTTCACCGCTGCCAATCCTAATGTCATTTGCAATCGTTGCAGAATCAGTTATTAAAGAGCCTGAAGTAATAACCCCATCTACATCTATATTTCCCGCTGATAGCGTTCCTGTAACAGTTAAACCGTCAAAGGTAAACCCATCAGATGCGTCAACTGTTCCCGTTATGTTTACTGATGTAGCAGTTAAATCTCCTGCTGGTGTTACTCTAAAAGGCGCAGATGCGAATGTAGCATTGCCTAAATAAATGCCATTAGAATCGGCTTTGAAAATGCTATCCCCAGTCCCGATAGCAATAGATGAACTTAAGGTTCCACTGGTTGCGTTTATTTCACCTGTAACCTTTGCGTTTTGAAACTCAACATCACCAGAGGTTAGAATTTGCCAGCCGCTTGTGTCTGCAACGTAATTTGTGCTTTGCAAAGTATTAGCAAATTTATCTACTGTAACAGCATCGTTTGAAAGTCTTGCTGTGGTAATTGCGTTTTCTGCAATCTGACTTGTATTTATTCCACTTTCTTTGATGATAAGACTTGTGACACCGCCTACTGTTTCGGTGTCAAACATCACACCGTCTATCTGTAGTCTGTCTGCTGAAATCGTGCCAGTAGAAATTAAATCACCCGAAACGATTACATCAGCACCAAAATAAATCTTATCTGCTGTAACCGTAAAAGGCTGAATTGGTGTGTCAGCGGTAGAGTCAGGACTGACGATTGAGAACTGGTCTGCGACTACCGCGAATTCAGAAAACGGCGTTGCCCCAGCAGTCGTAGACAATAAACCAAACCCAGTTATGCGATTATTGTTATCTATCTTTACTGAGTAGTTAGCTTCAACCCCGTCGATAGAATTAGCTTGCGTTGTAATGCTCGCAGTATTCTCACCAACGGTTGTGGTTAGCGTCGTCAAATCTTGAGCCGTTGAAGTAACCACCCCATCAATCACGCTAACTTCTGTGCTGAGGCTGGACAATGCCCCTGCGGTAGCGACCACCCCGTTTGTCGGGTCGTTTACCGTAGATTCTAATGCGGTAATCTGGATAGCTTGCGTCTGAATGCCGTTTTCATTGGCAAAAGTCTGAACTGTCAAAGCGTCGATTGCGCTTGATGAACCCGCAACAAAGTCAGTTAAATCTTGTAACTGTACTGTTCCAGAAGTTTCTAGGTCTAGTAAATCATCGCTTTCATCTTCGACTTCAGTCCTAAAGTGAAGGTCTTCTGTATATGTCGCGTCTAACGTAGTAATAGCGGATGAATTCGTATCAATACCATCTTCGGTAACTTCAACCCTGGTCGTCAGCGATGAAAGACCTGAAGCGTTCGCAGCGACACCTGTCGTGGCATCGTTGACCGTTGATTCAAGCGCTGTAATGTCAGACGACTGCGTTGTGATAGTGCCTTCAGCAGTTGTTACTCGTGTGTCGAGTCCCGAGATAGCACTTGCGTTGGTGGTAATATTTCCTTCAGCGGTAGTTACATCTGTTTGCAAAGTCGTAATGTCTGAAGCATTAGTCGTAATTGACCCTTCAGCAGCCGTGACCCTAGTCGTTAGATTTCCCAGAGCTGTAGATGTTGCTGCAACTCCGGTGGTAGGGTCGTCAACCGTTGTCTCCAATGCAGTCACATCGGCTGCGATTGACGTTATAGAGTTGCCTTGTGAAATCGTAGTTGCATCTAATGCCGATATTGCGCTGGCATTACTGCTGACATTTGAGTTAGTCGTTGACAAGGATGTTTGCAGATTTGTAATATCAGATGCGTTTTGGGCTATCTGCGGGTTAGACAAATCAATCCACGATGTCCCGTTCCAGTAGTATGGAGTATTAGCATTATCTGTTGAATCATACCATCGGGAAAATTCAGGTATCGGGTCTGGAATACCACCAACACCAGCAACAGGTTCAGTCTCCTGAATGTAAATATCAGACGTTCCTGACGTGATATCAACAATAACGTCTTCAAGGTTTGACAGCGAATTAGCGACAGTATTGATATTGCTCTGAAGTACTGCATCTTGATTAGAAACGTAGATTGCCACATCACCGAGATTCTGGATGTCTACGTTTTGGCCTGTCTCTAAGTCTAAGACTTCACCAGCCTCGACTTCGACTTGCAGGATTTCTTGCGCCAAGACTGAGTTCTTTACATCATCTTGTGTCATCACCGTAGAGCCATCGGCGTCGTACAGGTTGACAGATATCTGCGCCCCTACGGTTGCGTTATCCGCTGGTGCATCTGTCGAGCCAGAAACGTCTGCCCATTCAACCCTGCCGACTGTAGCAAATACCGTAGTATTCGGGTCAGCATTCGGCTCCAAGTTGGACTGACTAGCCGCGTCAGTTCCTACGTTTTTAACAGCTCTGACCCAATAGTATCTTAAATTGCCTGGAGCAAGCGTTTCCCATAGGCTACCAGTTCCAGAGCCTGTAGAAGTTGCGGTAAAGACTACTCCAACTGTATTTGAAGCAGCGCCCATCGCCACAAAGTTTGTATCCCCAACGGTTCTAATCGTGTAAGTGTCACCAACATTAACAACTGAAGGTGAAAATATTAAAGATTTGTTTGATGCGTCGTGAATAAACTGTGTGCCGTCTGTCTCACCTATCTTAACTGCTGAACTAAAATTACCGTTACGAGATGCGTAGACATATATAGTTCCGTAATCAGCGGGGCGACCAGGATTGACCCAGTTTAATTCGTTGCTCTTTAAACCTGGCGTAGCACTTAATCCAGATGGGCTAGGAACGCCCCTGAACCCGTCTGTGATGTCCCCAGTTGCGGTAATGGTTGAATAGGCAACGGGAAGTGGGTCGGCGTAGGAAGTGCTAGAATCCTCTCTAAGAGTAAGATTAACCCCGCCTTCTTCTGAGAATGTCCAGCCTACACATAAAAAGACTTTGTTTGACCAGCTTAATTCTTCAACAGATACTTGGACTCTATCTCCAACGGTAATTCGTAACGCTGACAAGTTCGCTGGAAAACTAACGACTTTCTGCTGGTCGCTTAACTGGATTAATTTGTTAGACAGTCTCTGAGCCATGTAGCTAGAGTTAGTCATGGGATACTGTACTTCTTTCTCTAAGACTTCCCCGTTGTCTCTTGTTACAGCGTCAGCTAACTGTATTTTGGGAAACTCGCTAGACTTATAATTCTGCGCAGGGTCGATGAATATCCCTTTAATCGTGTTGAATCGGTCCGACCGCTCAAACGATGTCTTGATACCAATAGCGCCGATAAGGTCATCTTCGTTAAGACTTTCAGTTGGCGCTTCGTAAATACCAGCCCTGATAATGTATTTGCCGTTGGAATAAACCAACGAGCCATTCATTGAGGATAGGATTTTGTTTATATTTGCTCGGTTTGAATCTGTGCCGAACAGAACACCGTTACAGGTAAATCTGTTTTGAGTGCCGCCAGGAACATCAACAGAGACATCACATCCATCGGCGGCAGTTACTACTGCGTTCCAGTCTATTTTTGATGGGGCAATACCCATTCCAAAGTCATCGTTGATTAGATAATCAATCAAACATAAAGCTGGATTGGTTGAATAAGCTATATAGCTCGCGTTGGTTACGTCTTGCCCATACGTCGCAACGCTTGCGAACTCTAATCTTGGGTCATAGACTTTTCGACCTTGAACGATAGCTTTGATGTCTGACGGTGCGTACTTATCCCAGACTTCTGCTGAGTCTTCGTTCAGCTTCCATTTCATTGCTATGTAAGCAATGCCTTTACCCTGATGTTCTGTAGTGTAATCAGCAAACGTGCCAGCCATCATAGAATCAGCAGCTTGTGTAGCCGTTCCTAAATGCTTGTTGATTACACAAATAGTCGTGCTGTTCTTAGGGCCAAAAGTCCCTGCTGTAACGTTACCGCCAGCACTAGAACCACCATTTATCTGAGAATCCTCTATCAGCTCATTGTCAAAGTAGATATCCGTGATATCTGTGACTTCGTGCCCTGCTAAGGCTATGACGTGATATAGGTCTTCGTTGTCAGTTCCAGACATCCCTATATAGGAAATAGGGCCACTGACAAGCGTCTCACCATAGATGATTTTGTAGGGTTCAGTGGTTGACTTTACTGTTCTTTGTCTTGACGCATCGGTATCGACCTTTGGCATGTCGATTTCAAACAAAGAAGCCATAGCTTTGTTTGCTACTAGCGTAACGCCAGCAATAACTGCGCCTCCTAATGCTATTGCTTGCCCTATTCCAATAGAAGCGGCAGCACCAAGCCCACCGACAGCGCCTGCTACTGCAATACCGACTTTTTGCAAAAACAATAAAAAGGGTGCTACTGGCCCCATAACTTCCATCCCATAACGATGAATTCTTTAGGCATTCTAGCCAGACCTTTTAACGTCAGACATACTGCTTGATTGCCTAATTTAACGCCTAGAAGCTGTGTTTCAGGCAAGGTAATTAACACAGGGCTACCATCAGGGAGACTGTCAATCTCGTCTGTAGACTCTCCTAAGACCGTTGAAACAGTGTCCTCAAGGTCGCCGTTAGACCTGATTATCTGATACGCTTCGTCCTCTGAATTATAGTGGAAATCAGCCAAATAGTCTTTGCCGGTCATCTCTTTGACGATAAATCCAGCAAACTGACAGCAATCAGCATCCCCGTAGGTAAAGTCTCTACGCTCCCATTTGTTTAATGCTTGTAAGACTTGCAACTGCATTAATCAACAGTTTGAGTTGTTAAACGTTTAGCATCATCTTCAAGGTCGAAAGTACCATCAGTACCAGCGGTCCTAGCCCCCCAGTCGAACTTAGCACCTTGAACCTTGTGAATATGGCTGAAAAATAAATCGCCTGAGTATCTTTCTTGCTGGGCGGCGTTGGTGTACATCAGATTTGCAGACTTATCAAAACGTGATAGCTCAGATTCGGCAATTAATTGAATAGCGTCACCACCATCTGCCCCAACGGTTAGATTCATCTGATCCATAAATCCAGCCCAAATCTCTGTCGGATTAGCAATCAGCGCATCGTCGGCGTCTAAGACTCCCAGATAAACCGTGACAGGGTGCATGAAGTAGTCTTCTGTCAGTGCTGCACCAGATATCGTAGCGTCAAGCCCTGAAAGCGTTAAAGTTATCGCGTATGGGCTAACATCTAAGCCTTCTTCTACTTGGCTAATAGAACCTAAATCTCCGACACCTAACCAATCTTGGCTATCCCAGTTATAAGTACCGATTGAATTATGAACGTACAAAGTACCAGACGGGAATTCTAGCTTTGCGAACGTAACAATAGAAACATGCTGCTGGGCCAATGCAGTTGCTACTGCTGGTGGAAAACCTCTGCTCATGCTAAGACATCCTCGACTGCCTCAATCGTAAAACTAGACACTAGACCTGGCTGGGTATCCCAAGACGTAGACCCTGCGAGCATAAAAACACCAAGGACAGGATATAGATAATCAATAGGGTCGTCGTTGTCCGTGGGTTTCCTAATCGGCGGTGCTATCGGAATAGCTACCTCGCCAATCCCAGATGAATTACAGTCATCTGTGACCATGTGAAGCTCGTTGTTGAAGGCAATGTAATCACCGGCCTTTAAATATCCCGTCTGGCTCAAAGTCGCACCGTCAGCGTTTAGGGTAGACCCTGTTTGACCAGCACCATTAACTAACAAGCTATCAGCGGGGCTAGGCGCTATGCCTCTCTTGACGTAAGCATGGTCGGGCAAGAAAAACCTATGCTCTTGACCGTTTAACTTAGTCAGAAACGCTTGCATGATTGCCCTGTTGTCGCCAGTTAAATTATTAAACTGAAGCGACGCTTTCCACAGAGAACCTTTCCTACCAACGGTCTGAACTGCGTTAGTCAAAGGGCTTTGAAACGTCCTTGTATTCGTCACCAGCTCAAACGTACTGGATGATGGCGTTATGCTTGGAAATGTATAGGTTGTCATACGAAACGCCTTCTACGCATCAAATCTTGTATTGTAGCGACTGTCTGCTGCGAACTCTGTTGCATTGCAGCGCGAATCTTCATATCTACGTTTGCGTCAGCGCCCTTTGCGTCAATGTTGTTTACGATAGTAATGCCGCCGCCTTGTCCTTTGGTATGGTCTATAACCGTCTCATTGGGGTGAAGTATTGCAGGGAAGCCGCCCTTCCCATCTACACCGCCAGATCTAGCGCCCATCCCAGTAAAACCACCACCATCAAATGATGTTGATTTGATAGCTGCTACGTTAGCTAAACCAGCGGCCACAGCAGTTGCTGCAAATACTTTTGGTAGGGGCCAAGGGTAATTTGATGAAAGAGCGTTATTAGCCGCGTCGTATGTGTTCTGTATAGCATTGGCTATTTTGTATGCTTTCTGCGCCGCGAACATCTTCTTGTTTGCTGCTTGGACACCGGCAAACTGTTCGCCCAATTGACCTAGCATGTGACCAGTTAATTCGCTACCTCTTAAGATTTCCTGATCGGCCTCTTTTTTTAATAATCCTTTTTTCTTTTCGTTATAATCAGCAAGAAGTTTTAGCTGTAAATCCCTAGCAGCCTGTTCGGTAATAGATCTTGTTGCCAAAGCCTCGGCCACTATCTGATTCTGACTAACAAATGAATTAAATAGCGCCTCCTCCTCAGTTGCTAATGATTGTCTTAAAGACTCAATGTTTGCTATACCAGCCTGCTTATCTTGCTCTGCCTTAAACTCCTTCATTCTTTCTATAGCATTGTTGAAAGCTGTTTTCTGAGTTTCGTCTAACTGCGCAGTGAGAATGTTAGCCTCAAGAAGCTCTATATTGCTTTTACCAAGGGCAGCGGATTGAGCAACTACACCATCTACAAAGTTTTGTCTTGAGTTTGCAGCATCAATCTCTGCTTGTGCTGCTTTTTCTGTTTCTGATTTTGCTGTCTGTAATTCTGAAACTCTTTGCCTTAAAGCCATTACCATATCTATTTCAGAGGCGCTAAGTCCTTCGTTGGCAAGCTTTAATCTTTGAGCCGCATCTTCACTTATATCTAAAGAAATAATCTCATTTTGTAGCGACGATACTAACCCATCAACAGTTTGCTGAACCTGAAGTTGAGCTTCAGCTAACTCTTTCGCTTCTTTTGTGCCAGATTGCAACTCTTCAGAAAAGTTTGCTTGCAAGGCAGTTAATGCAGCTATCTGCCTTTCATTAAGCATTTCTGCTTCAGTTAATTCATCTATAGCTGTTTTAGCATCAAGCAGTGCTTGCCTTTGCTCTGAAGTAGCGTTTTTTGTATGCTGAATTGACTGCAAGAGTGAGTCAAACGCTGGAACAGCGCCATCTACTCCCTGACCTACAGCCACGGCAGCGGCGAGCAATTGCTCTGCCGAGTCTTTGGTTATACCAAATTCTGTCTTTAATTCTCCCAAACTTTGAGGAACAACAAGCCCAGCATGAGTACGGGTATCAAACTCATCTATCTTTTCAAGCAACCCTTCCTGTGCTACGGTCACTGATAAAATAGCTGCTTCTAATCCTCCCTTTAACTTTCTTCTAGCAAGATCTTCAGATACTTGTCCAAGCTCAATTATTTCATCGGTGAGAGTTCCTGTCCCAGCAACAAAGTCTAGGGCCATCACCTTGGCTACTCTTTCAGCAACTTCTTCCAGCTCTTCTAAATGATTTCTAGTCTTGAACAAGCTTGGCGCTAATGAAGTGCCAATCGCCGCACCAACCGCAAGCAAGGCACCAATCAATGCGCCGTTTTGACCAAACAAAGAAGCAATCTGCGAACCCTGCTGCCCGAAGACCAGCATCGCGTTCTGTCCCATTTGAAGCTGTACTGCAATATCCTGAACTTGATGACCAAGCTGACCGAAGCCACCACGCATAATTCTAAGTCCAGTCTTAGACGTATTAGCCGCGACTACGCCTTGTTGTCGCATCTCGCTAGTGGCAAGTTGTGCAGCTTTAACTTGCTCTATTTGGGCCTTGCTCAACCCCATCAATTCTAGCTTCATGAGCTGGATCTGATCTGCCGTCATGTTGGCAGACTGGGCCTCAAAATTTAACTGTCTTATAGTTTTTTCAGTTATATCCGCAGCACGTTGGTCTTCGTCTGCTTTAGCTTTAGCCTGGCGAGCAGCTTCTTCTTGAGCCTCTGCTTGGCGCTTGTGAGCGTCAATGGCTTGATGAAGTGAGGTGATATGGTCTAGCTGGGCCTGATTAGCGCCCATGTTGGCAGCAGCTAATAGATCCAGCTCTTTAGCCGATTTCTTTAGTGCTTGTACTTGGGTTTCTAGCCCAAGTTGTATTTTGTCTATCGCATGCTTGCGAAATGCTTCAGAGGTTTTCTTTGCTCGCTCTACGTTACGAGCATAGGAGTTAAATCCTAATTTAGTTTGATCATCTATTAGGATTCTTGCTAGGACTGTGTCTCTTGTCGCCATCTGTTAATTCTCTTTTAACTCTAAAGAAAGTCCACCAGTGATCAAATTCAGAAACAGTCATGTCTAGGATTGTCGTTAAAGGCTGACCAAGGCGTTCAGCTAACTCGTACATGTAGTATAGCTGAGTAGGTTTGTCTTGGTCAGTTAGGAGTTTTTTTCCCTGTCCTCCTCTGACTCAGAGTCAGCGGTAAGAACAAACGTAGCAAGCCGAGTCACTATGTCTGGATCTGCTCTACCTCTTAGCGCCAGCCTATCTTCAATGGTAAAGACGGGCTCACCTTGATCGTCAGCAAGACCAAAGATTAATGCGTAGATTAGATAATCTGTGTTATCAGAATCTGCTCTACGCAACATCTTAGCTTTATCATCAAGCGTCAAGTTCTTAGCGTAAACAGTAACATCCCATTCTGGGACTTCCATTTTGCGAAGCTCCTTCCCCTTGAAATGCTCTACAGCATTTTCAATTAGCTTCGTCATTATTAACTAACAACCGAACTAGTCAATGCGCCAGTGCCTTGGAACGTGATAGATGCTTCTACCATTCCGTCAAAGCTTGAAGACTTGCTTACGCCAGTAACATGCATTGTACCTGTGTAATAGGTTGCACCAACCGCAGTACCTTCTGGATAAAACTCAATAGTCAAATCTTCAGTACCTACTGCAAGTGAAGTTTGAGCTGTGTCAGTTTCGTCCCAATAAACATCCGCACTTCCGCTAAAAGAAGTTAAAGTGACCTTATGCGTTCTTGCCGAAAGGGTCATTGTGGTTGTTTCTACGGTATCAGCGGTCTCTTCAATAGAGAAGCTTCTCAGCTCTGCAATTGCATTAGCGCCTACTTTAATAACACCATCGCGTCCGATGTGAGTTGCCATTATTCAGACTCCTTATCTGATTCAATTTTAGGCTCAACAATCTCTACAGGCTCAGGAGCCTTTTTAGGTTTTGCTTTACCCTTCTTTTCTTCTGTCCAACCAAGGTTGATTAAAGACTGTACTTTAGACGAATGCGCATTAATTTCCGCTGATCCGTCTGGGCTATATAACTTCATAGTATATCACCTATATTCCTGTTTCTGGAGCGTTTTGTGCCGTCCTATATTCTACAACATAATTCATCGTTGCATACCCTACTGGATTCTCACCGTCACCATCATAGTCAATGTCAGTAGATTCCAGATAACTAAATCTTGCCTTACCGTTTAACTTAGGGTCATTGCCCATAGCGGTTTCTACTTCCGCGCAAATCGTATCTATCGTATCGTCAAACGTAAGATTGGCTTTAACGTAAGCTTCTATCGTCAAAGTCATGGTTCTTTCCATTCCAAGACCAGTTCCAATAGTGGATATTGTACTTGTTTCAGCCTTAGAATAGATCACCAGGGCTGGCATAGACGTTTCGTTAAGAGGATAAACGCGTGACTGGAATACATTGCTGCCGGTCGTAGAAAGCCCTGTCAGCGTAGCTGCTACTTGCTCCCTGATTTGTTGCCTTATGTGACTCATTGCTGTTCCAATTGAATCTCAGAGATGCCTGTGCCGTCTGGCCGAATATTTACCACTTTGTATGTGATTGATTCTATTACCATAGTATCTTGATGGGAGATAGATGGTGCGTCTGCGGTTCTAATTACTGCTATGGGCTGGTTTACTTCTACCGCAACGCTGCCCGTTTCAACCGCATAATAATCGTTTAATAAAATGGTCTTTATTACGGTTGTCGCGCCGCCGTCAGGAGTATATGAACAATCAACCCCAAAATCACTTAGCATGATCAGGCGATCTTGTTGGGTTTCAACCATCTATTTTCTTCTTTTTATACGATCTTTTAATCGTGGACTCTGACGCATTTTCAACGTCAACAGCTCGGTTTTCTAACTTTGGCTCATCGTAAGGCATTATCCTGCCCATAGCCAAAAGATCTTTTTGCTCTGAGGGCGGTACTTCTATAACACTTCCCGCACTAGTTGGAGCATTGTTGATAACACAAGATTTCAATACTTTGTATTTCATACTTTCTCCAAAAGAATCGGGGGGCTTATGCCCCCCTTTCCATTTACTCGTAGTGAGCGTCAAGCTTATGCTCCGTCGTTACCGAGGGCGAAGCTAACTGCGTGTCGTACTGCGGTATCCATCGTTTGGATAGCACGAATACGAATTGTTCCGCTAAGACCATTCGTGTATGGGTCTAACTGGAGGTCAAGACCGCCCCAGAACCCAACTAAAAGATCCGCGAAATTGCCAAAATAAAGATCGCCAGCAGTTACCTGATTGGAAACGATTGAACGATATCCATTCAGAGTGTTGCCTGGCTCAACGATAAATTGAGCAGTACCAGTTGCTTTTTCTGTGGTCTTCAACGCACCAAACATACCAGAAGCTAAGATGTATGACAGGTTGCCCATGAGCGCATTGTCAGCCGCAACTAGAGTTTCCATGTCTACTACTTCAGCGTATGTTGGGTTTACAGCACCAAACGTCTTGCTGTTGATTCCAGCAGTATTTTTGATACCTACTGGTGATCCAGCAGCTCCGTCTCCTTGCAAAGCAGCAAGGTCCATAGCCAAAGCAATTGCTTGAGCAAGGTCATCTCGGACGAGGGATTCTAAATCCATTGTCTGTTGCTGAAGCATTCTTCGTGAAATTTGAGCGTATGCGCCTAAATCTTTCGGGGTCAGAGAGATCTGACTGAAGGTTGGCTCCGTCTGAACTACGTTGTCGCCTTCCGCTGCAAGCCATGCTGCCGTTGAAGCAGTTGCTTTCTTAGGAATCTTAACGTCGCTAGACAGTCCAGTCAGGGTGCGAGCACCGGCCTGCATTACTGAAGACTGATTACGCAATACGTCGATGAAATCGCCAGCTCGGAAATCTTCCGTCAGTACGTTAGCATCGTCAGTAGTGTTCAAATCACGCGTCCAGTTTGACAAAACGTCAGCAGGGAGCATAACGCCGCCCGTAGTTCTGCCGTACTGATTGCAAGCTGCTTCTGAGCATTCAAACTCAAATTTAGCGGCTTCTTGTGCACGTTTGTCAGTCGGATTAACCAAAGCATTAACCGCTCGCAAAATGCTGAATCGCTTTGCTTCTTTTTCGGTCAAGCCAATTTCTTGGTTGTTTAATGCTTTTTGAGAGCCGATTTCTTCTAGCAAAATGCCTCGGAATTCTTCAATGCTCCGTCCTTCTGAAATGGCTCGTTGGGCCATGTCAGACTTGTTGTGTCGAGCGCCAAGCTCAACGATTTGCGCTGCATTCTTTTGTTCTGCCTTGCGAGCTTCACTTTGAACCGCAGCAACGTCTACTACATTTTCTTCAGACATTGATATTACCTCAATATGTGGGGTTTCGGTTTGGGTTGAAGGCTCGCTAGACCTACCTATGCCAACTGTCACGTCAGCAGGGATAGACACTAAACTTGCCTCTACTGGTCGCCAAGATTTAGCGACATAAGTGTCGTTGCCTCTTTTCTCCAGTTTGTTGATAGAGTAACCAACACTAATGTTGGCTCTTATTCCATCAACTACATCGTCGAAAGCTTCAACAGCCAGTCCGTTTCGTCCAAAACGAACTTTAGCGCGGAGTCGCCGCGTTTCACTGTCAAGTTCAACAGATTCTACGATTCCTATAACCTTCTCGGGGTGGTGGTCGAGAAGGAGTGGGGCTCGTCCAGAAGCTAAGAAACTTAAATCAATAGCTTCAGGAGTATGTTCCAAAATTTCATTGCCAAACGACCTTTGAACAGGTTCCTCGCTGGATACCGCAATCATTACAGTCCGTTTTTCTTCGTCAATCGGCCCTTTGTCCAATTCCATTGCGCGATGAATGACCTCTGGCTCAGACCGCTCAATGTCTTCTTTCATAGCTTCATAGACTTCTACAGCTTCCTCAACTACAACGTCAGGAGCTTCAAATTCTTCACTCTCTCTTAAATCATCCATAGATTTATCCTTGGCTTATAACCATGCTGTATAAGATTATCAAATATCTGTGTTATGTGGAATAAGTTTTGACGCTTTCTGAACGCCTGTATTTATCACTTCAAGCGAGCTTGCGTTGGTGCTGACCAGGTTATTAACCGTCTCATCAATCACATTAGCTGTGCCTGTTGAGTTATCAACGACTCTACAAACACCCCTGACCGGAATAAAGCCAGCCGTTACAGATGAATGGATAATGCATACACCGCTAGAGAAATCTAAACATAAGTCGCCATCACCGCTGTTATCCGTATGGTTCCTAAGCTCTATGGCCCCTTGGTAGTCTCGGAGAATTAGCTGACCATTCCCATTGAAATCAATAATTGGTTGTTGTGTCCCTGCAAGCCTGTTAGAGAAACACGACAGCAAGGCTAGAAGCTCCCCTCCATTAATTTGTATCGTGCCGTTTAAGCTACACTGAAAAATAAATCCTGATGTAAAATCTACATCTAAGATAATACAGTTGCGATAAATATTATTACCGTCTGCCGTACCCTGAACCGACACATTATTAAACTCGCAGAACTGTACATCTGCCGAGGGGTTTACTGTTATAACAGTCGTGCCTGGATTGTCTGATGTAAACACAAAGCCATCACTGAAGTCAGTGTTAGCTAAAGTACAAGAATCAAGAATCCTAATAGTCCTAGCGCCCTCTTTTATGGCGATAGTTCTTGCGTCATCAAAATTATTGACTGGCTGGGTTCTTGTCCCAATAGGCACATCTGTCCCAGCTTGACCGTTGTTTACATCAACACATACTTCGCCGTTATATGCGGAAGATAGAATAACTGATAAGTCTTGTAGCCCTGCTGAGTTAGCAGAACGAACTGAAACTTGGTTTACGTTTACAATGTCGCCTACGTTTGAGTTAGCACCGACTAAATTGACAGCATATTGTCCGTCTTCAAATGTGACAGTGTAACCATTGACAATCTCAATCACGCGAGCAAGCGTCACGCCTCCAACAGTGACTGAAGTGTTATGTTTGTGCGTCTTTTCAAACGCCATTCCGTCTTCTGAGTCTTCTAGGTCTTTTAAAATCAACCTAAAAGAATCTAAGTTTAACTGTCGTATCTCTGTCGGTGAGGATTGAATAAGGGTCATATCCGCTCTGGGGATATTAATTACCTTAGTTCCCCAATTAATGGATATTGCCACTTGTAGCCCCTCCGCTAAATAGTTTCACTTGGAGCTGTTGAACCTGTTGCATAATCATGTCTAATCTTTGATTTAGCAACATATTTTCAGCCTGCAACTGAACGACCATTGCAAAAAGACTGTCTATGTCTGCCTTGTTTCCCTGACTATGCTGTAATACAGCTAGCATATTTTTATGATTGATATCAGTCATCAGGTATCAAACTTACATTGATTGAAGTATCAGCAGAACTTGAGATAGTCCCCGAAATTGATGTTGCCTTATAATATGTTCCAAGTGAAGCAAGCCTAATATTGCCAACATAAGGCTGATTTCCAGAATAGCTTCTGGTGTCAGAGACTTGACCGCTGGCATTCGTTAATACTTTATCTATTATCACGGTTCCTTCTGCCAATCCACCACCGGCTGCCGCTGTCACATAGACTCTTGCGTTTTGTAACGCCGCGTCAGTGTCAATATCTTTTACTGTGATGGTAAATGTTCTTTGGCCGGCAACTACATTAACTGTGGCGCCTGCTGACCTTATGGATGGAATGCTTGCCCCATCTTGTACGTTTATGGTCAAAGTGCCTGAACCGACATTGACAAAGATAGCCTCATCGCCGGTTGAAGTTGGCGTAATAGGAGAGCCTGTTGAACCCGTATCATACCCAGACAATGAGCAATCCCAATTCATACTGCCATCGCCTATTGATGTTAATTCTACGGCATGACCTGTTGCGCCCTTCGTAAACGAACAGTTAGAAAGGTTTTCTAGCTCAGTAGTTGTGACCGCAGATGCTGCTGAACTTTCTGTGATAACGCAACTTGTCAGCGCAGCAGTGCCTGATAAGGTTATTTGGGCTGAATTTACAAACGCACAATCTACCGCTTCTGACCCAGTTACAAAAGTAAACCCAGCGCATCCTGAAATACTGTTGCCTTTAAAATTATGTGAAGCTGCGTCAAATGTTAATGAGCCTGTTAGATTTTCAAATGAGCATCCATACCAGTTACCTGTCTCTACGTTGCCATCAGAAAAATCAATACCAAAAGTGTAGGAATCATTGCCTACTATAGATATCCCGTTTCGTCCACCAGTTGTGCTTACAGGTTGTCCTAAAGACAAGCTGTTAGTTCCTGACCCGCCGACTACGTTTATTGCTGCGAAACTATTAGGAGCCGCATTGACTTCAGCGCCCTGATAATAAATAGGTTCCGCTGCGAATATCTTAGAATCTTCATCGGTAATTGTAGATGCTGTTGCGCTGGTATCACCAAGAGTTAAAGTTCCAGCAATCTCAACAGCACTATTGGAATCGTTCAAAGACCGGACAATGCCGTATCTTTGCGTTGCTTCATTAGTCAGCAATTCATTAAAAAGACCTAGCGTTGAAGTGCCTGTAATAATCAAACCATTACCGACATCGCAAGCGTCTAAGATTAAATTATCAAAACGTGCTGTAGTACCGCCAACATCAGCGAACACCCCAATGTGGGTTATGTTTGATGTGTTCAGCGTACCAGCTCCACCAGACCTTGTTTTGGTTGGGTCAAGAATCATTCTTACCCAGCCGCCTGCATAATTATCAGACCCGTAGTATGTAAACAAAGAATAGTTGCTTGCAGTTGGTGTTCCTGAGCTTAAACAAATACCAAAGCCATTAGCTGCTTGGGTGTTTAGCAATGAAGCCGCAAGGAAGTTACCCCAAACATAAATCAGTTGACCTGATTCAGTTGTAGAAAAGTTCAAGGCAGAAGGAACTGCAACAAACAAAGCAACGCCTTGCTTGCTTACCTGTACAGTTATAGCTGTGCTTCCTTCTATAGAACCGTCAGCAGCCGCTGCGCTAGGAGAACCACCAGACCCAGCATATTTGACAACGGTGACAGAATCACTGCCATTATTAGCAGTGAACTGTCTACCATTACCATCCCATGCGACTGATACAGTCATTAGGCATCACTTGTTCTGATTGCTGTCACGCTGGCATCAGTAGCACCAAACACTGCTGATGTGATGAACTCTTTAATTGGACTAGCTCCACCATCTCTTACTTTCACCACTAGGTTTCGGTTTGAGTTATAAACTGCAGTGAAGTTTGCAGATGTTGCTGATGCTGTCTCATCAATGTATGCAATCCAAACATTGTTAGAGCTTGCGGCGTTGTCTCCGCTAAAGTCTGTTGAAGCAATAGTAAACGTCGAACCTGTATATGAAGTGTACGGTACTCGCCTATATGCTCCGCTTGCTAACTGAATTCTAATAACTCCTGCTGATGGGGTATCTGAAGGAATCGTTGTAGTCACGACCACGGCAGTTTCTGTCGCTCCAGTCAATGCTGTATTCAAAGATAGTTGGTCAGTGTCGATTGCAGGATTGCCTTCTGCATCCGTAGAAGTACCATCCCAAGGGCCAACCAAAACTCTGTCTTCAGTGCTAATCAAACCACTAACTGTGAAAGTCACGTTGTTTGGTGGCGATACTTCAGATGCAGTTAAGTCAAAGACCTTATCACTTGAGCCTAAGTCTTGAGAACCCACACCATAAGCACCGATAAGCGCTGAACCTGTAGAAACACCCAAGCCTGGCGCTGCTGTGGTTTCTACCGCTCTAGGCGTTGCTGTACCAGAAGCCGTACCTGTTGCAGTTGAAACGCCTGTAATAACTTGAGAATTCGTAGGAGCTGCGCCCGTCAGAAGCTGAATCCACATCTTCGTGCCGGCAGTAACTGAGTCGATGGCTAGCATCTGGCCTGTGCCGCCTGTCCAGCTTACTGCTTCAAACGCTGAGAAAGTTCCCGTTCTTGCTGACAAGCTGATTTCGTGAGTTACGCCACGAAACAAAAGACCGTTTAGACCGAATAAAGTCTCAACAGTCCCGTTTCTAGTAATGTATTTAGCTTTCTCATAGACATCATTGATGGCTGTTCTTGTGCCTTTGTCCCACTCAATATAATAGGCTTCATTTACGCTGTTGTTATCAATATCAAGTTCAACATAACCTTGAGTATTGGCAGACGAATCCCATCCCGCAACAGTTCCTGAAGCAGTCTGGTTGTTTAAGTCAGTCGACCTAGACAAAGCGAATACGTTATTACCTCTTGACGTAGCAGAAATTGCAAATTCGCCATAGGTAAAACCGTAGTCACGGGTCAGACCTAGCAACTTTCGACCGTCAGTATCGGCTCCACCTGTTCGTACTTTAATCATGAAACGGTGAGAAATACCGCCAGCCGCGTCAGAGTTAAGACCTAGACTTGCAGCGTTGTTGTCATTGTTCCACCAATCATCAGAAATAACTGAACCGTTTTGAATAACCTGAATATCAGGCGCGTTACCAAAGTTTACAATTCCGTCATAAATGACATCACCGGATGATTGAATAATAGAACCGTCATACAAATGCTCGCTTGCAGCGTCATCAATATTGTAGTTGCCTAAAAGCGTGATGATGTTATCCGTAGAGCGTGATGATGGGTTTTCATCAGTAATGTCTAGCTGGTCATCGCCGCTTGAACTTGCATCATCTGCAAAGTCTTGCAATGCTCGGTGAAATTCAATTACCGTTGCGTAAGTCGGGGTTGTTCTTCCGTTAGTCCCAGCGGTTCCGTCGTGGTCTGCGCCAACGTACCGGATATTCCCGCTAGAACGCGTTATTTCCCAGTCTAATGGTTCAAATGCCATTTTCTATTCCTTAAATTGTGATTGCTTTTTCGGCAACCAATCCACTAAACGTACCGCCTGAATAATTCTGATAAAACGCATCAGACGGATTCCCAATTACTCTATAGAGCGTTGTTGAGCCGTAATTGTAGCTATAAACATCACCTTGCGCGATTGTTTCTATGAAAACAGGCTCTGTTGCGTATCCTGTCGCGTAATCAATCCAAGTTTTACTAGCACCGCCGCCAGATATATATTGATTTGTCATGTTGAACTTGACAAATTGCCCGTATTGATTCGGGCTAGTCTCAAACGCTATTGCGCCGTTTTGTATTTTATGTCTAGGAATTCTCCCAGCTTTACCGTCAGCCCCTTTCTTTCCTGATGGGCCTTGCTCTCCTTTATCTCCCTTGTCTCCTTTTGGACCTTTCGGGCCTACGGGTCCATTTTGACCCTGTATACCTTGATCGCCCTTATCACCTTTGTCGCCTTTAGCGCCTGTTTGTCCCTTTGGACCTTGTGGTCCCATTGGGCCTCTTTCGCCGTTTCTACCTTCTAATCCCTGTAAACCTTGTTCTCCGCGCTCTCCAGGCTCGCCCCTTTGACCTTGATCGCCTTTTTCACCAGGTATTAGCTTGAAATCGCGAACAACTTCTAGTTGCTCCGACAATTGCTCAATTTCTGATTTCGTTTTCCTATCTAAACGCTGAATTCTTTCTAGGAATAACGCTACAGCTTGATTAATCTTCAACGAAACACCTTTTCAGGCTTTCTGCAAGCGCTTGATTTAATCCACGCTCTCCGTCATCGTCTTCGTCATCTTCCTCTTTTCTGACCGCTCCAAACGGTTCAAGGCTGTATTCAACTCCAAATTGCTCTGCTAATTCTCTATCTC
>Ga0255773_10001796_pt1 | contig 20966 bp, 15 predicted proteins | sample 011ome_17_FD_179971 | JGI IMG/M metagenome (GOLD analysis project Ga0255773, IMG submission 179971) | Coastal salt marsh microbial communities from the Groves Creek Marsh, Skidaway Island, Georgia - 011502XT metaG (version 2) | ecosystem: Environmental > Aquatic > Marine > Intertidal zone >...
ACAGCGAAAGGCCGTATCGTGGACGCCGACTTTGCCCGCGAGACAACAGAGTTGTCAAAGCAGCAGATCCTCGGACAGGCAGCCACTTCTATGCTTGCTCAGGCAAACCAGTCTAAGCAATCAGTGCTTGCACTGCTTCAATAGAAACAAACAACATAAAATCAAAAAGGGGCGCCAATGGCGCCCCTTTTTATATCTTTCAGACATTCAATTACCCTTGAAGCAAACTCAAGATAGACTGTGATGACCGGTTAGCCTGAGCCAACATTGCCTGAGCGGCTTGGCTCAAAACCTGAGCGCGATTTAGCTCAACTGTTTCAGCAGCAATGTCAGCATCTTGAATTCTGGACCTCGCCCCCTTGGTATTCAGGGCAATGTTCGACAAGTTACTAATTGTATACTCCATCCTAGACATCGTTGCGCCAAGATCTGATCGCTCAAGGTCAACACGAACAAGCGCACCATCAACCGCAGTTAACATTTTCTTTGCCTGATCTACCGTAAGAACATTCAAGTCAGATACGGCTGACAAAGTTGCTGCTCCCGGTGTTTCCTGGAAAAGTCCGCCGCCATCAGCACCAGTCGCTGCAGTAGCAATTGAAAACACATAAGGCGAGTGGAAGGTTAAAACACCACTGACACGCATTGAGTTATTATTGGCGGTGCCTTCAGTCATCACGGAAGCAGCCCCAAGACTAACAAGGTTTTCATCAGCTGGAAAAATGTTGGCGGAAATTGAATTCGCCGTGAGCTCGTAGCCCTCCATCACAATATCATAGCCTTCATTCGAAACCAGCGATAGCTGAGCCCCATTTGGCGACACCTTAGCTGTAACTCCAGTTGAACCAGACGCGCCATTGACCGCATCAGCTAATGCACGCAAATCTGCATCACGCCCATTGGTTATACCAAAATCCACTGTGCCAGAGATGACCTGAGGAGTAGTATTTTTACCATAAAGCTTGAACGAAACCGTGTCTTGAATAGCCGTAGCCTGATCAGGGAATGTAATATTGACCCGAGTTTGAGCCTCTGCATAGACACCAGTTTCACCCTGAATTGCATTTATAGATGAAACTACATCTCGTGCAGTACTACCGCCATTAACGTCTACAGTTTTTGTGCCTACATTACCATAAATCGTGAGGTTTTCTGTTTCAACAATCCCACTTGTAACACCTGCGAGGGATGTACCCAACTTTGGCTGAGCTGCAGCTTGAACCTGCGTATTATTATCGTCAGCAATACGGTTGGTGATTGTCAGCGCGACAGTTTCAGTGACCAAGGTAACGCCATCTTTCGCGTAATTTACCTCAAAATCATAGACATTATTCGTACCGCTGTCAGTGGGAGTGTCGAAGTCTAACCTTGCTGTCACAGCCCCTGTATCAGCGTCGATGGTAAATAAGGCTGCATCTGTTCCTGAAAGGGTAAATGTACCACCAGTAGTGTCAGCAGCAATCTTATTGATTGAATTTGCGGTAGTTGCATCACCGCTCATCTTAGTCAATGCAATACTGACATCTCCCTCTGGTGATGAAATTGCGCTAGACGAAGCTTCTTTAACACCGTCAGTTCCAACAGCAGCAGCCCCAAATGTGTCGTCAGCTGTGCCCGTTGTTTTGGTAATGCTGTAAGCACCGGTAAAGTCTCCAGCCACCCTCTGGGTAAAGACCACAGTATCAGTGCCCGACTTTGTCAATGTAAATCCAAGTGACGAAGTATCAGCCGCAACAATAAGGTCTATAACGCCCTCGATGTTGGCGGCCGGACCTGAATCAGTGACTGTGACTGTGTTTGTGCCGTCAGTAATCGTGTAAACATCATTGGCAGCAGCGGTTCCTTGCGCTGTCATTTGTATAGTTGCAATTTCAGCAACACCATTTACCGCGCTTGGCGTAGAGGTCGTCCTTGTCGAAGTTGCCGCCCCAATTACGACGTCAGCAACATTCTGATTAGATGTTGAGAGCACATACTCACCAAGACCCTGTGGACGAACATCCTCAATTGATAGATATGCGGTGTCGTTCGGCTGGAAACCAACCTGGAATGTCGTGTCCTGAAAATCTCCATTTAGCATCTTTACACTATTAAATGTGCTGCTCTCTGCAATTCTATGCAATTCATTTTGCATGGCTACGATTTCATTATTGAGCGCCTGCCGATCTTGACCGGTGTAAACGCCATTTGCTGCCTGCACTGCAAGCTCTCGCATGCGGTGTAAGATCTGTGACACTTCTTCGAGAGAACCCTCTGCAGTCTGCGTTAATGAGATGGCATCGGACGCATTTCGAATAGCCGCTTCTATTCCCTTAATCTGGGAGGTCATCCGGTTCACAATAGAAGCACCCGCAGCATCATCGACCGCATGGTTCAGGCGCAAGCCTGAAGAGATCCTCTCCAGCGCCTTGTTCATTGACCCTTCCTTATTTGTAAGGTGGTATAGGGTCGTGACCGAAGCCATATTTGTATTGATCTTACTCATAATCGTCGCCAATCCACAAAATTTTGACTATTGAATGCGCTGCAAGTAACGTGCCAAAATGGAACATTGCAAAAGGAAAAATAATCTTCGCCATGGTTTCAGAGTAAGAAAAACAAATCTTTTCAGTACCCTGAAAGAATAATATCCCTCTTAGGGGTTCTTCGACATAACTACTCATTTTTTTGCTTCCATTTCTTGTAATCACAAGGAAAGGTGTGCAAAATTTATGCCAAAACAGGCAAAACTATTCACGCACGGCAATGAATTGGATTTTTCAGAAATTAAGGGATTTGATGATCTAGGCTAGTGTTAATAATATAAACATCTATCAAAATCAGCACTCATCTGGAACAAACGGCTAGCTTTCAGAACCTTTAGGATCAAAAGGATCTGGATCTTGACAGTATCTTTTATATTTTTGAAGTTGATGGAAGCAAATTCTTACTATTAAACAAAAATTAGTGAAAGAAATCGTCCTGCAATAAGCCTCGTATTGGATCAAAGGGGAGAGCGTCATCAAAGTTGAGGCGCCATTTTCAAACCTTCACAACAAACAGACCACCAATGATAAAGTTATTAAACTCTTTTCTTAGCCTCACTTCTTCATAATGAAGCACTTGCATCTCCAATCGATCAAAAATTTTATGCAAATAGCTCACTGAGTGAGAGTAGCGGCCTGATTGCTCCAGAATGAAGTCATTAGTGTCGTTCAATTCAACCGTAAAGATAAATCTTCCACTTCTTTTATTCCGCTTTTTAACTAATGAGAAAATATCTTTCAAATCACCGACATAAATAAAAACATCATTTGCTATAAAATAATCAAAGTCCAAAACTTGGCTGGATAGGTATTGCTGGATGTCACAATGAAAGAGCTCCTGATAACGCTTATTTGTGCTCGCCTCTTTTAGCATCTTCTGAGAGAGGTCAACTCCGACAACGAAAGCATCTAAATCACTGATTGCCTCTCCCATGAGGCCCGTGCCACAGCCAAGATCAAGAACCGAAATCATATTATTTACGTCATAATCTCGGCGTATCATGGATCCAACAAGACTTGGAATTTGGTAATCCAATTCATCAACAAGCGTTCTTTCAAACGTTGCGGCATAATTATCAAATAAATTTGCTACGTACCCAAGGGGCGGTTTTTTTGTTGTGATACCAGAAAGAGCGTTTATCAAATGCAACACTTCAGGAATTTTTGGGTTAAGTGAAATCACACGCTGATAACCAGCAAGGGCATTCGAATGATCATTCAGTTTCGCATAGGCATTAGACCTATTAATTAGGGCAAGCTCATGGCACGGGTTTAACTCAAGGAGTTTCGTGTATTCTGGAATTGCTAGGTTATAATGCCTCATATTGGACAGCGTCTTTGCAATATTATAGAGCGTGTCTTGATCCTGAGGTTTCAAAAGAAGTGAGGCCCTGAAAGCCTTTATAGCGTTCTCAAAACACTTCTGCTCAGCCCATAAAACGCCTAAATTAAAGTGGGCTTCGTGAAGGGACGGATCCAATGCTATTGCGCGACTGTAATCATTAATCGCATCGTCGACCCTATTTAGTTCTTTAAAGGCAACCGCCCGATAGTTAAAAGCTTCTGCCAAGTCTGGATTGCATTTAATTGCTCTTGAGAAATGCAAGCTGGCATTTTGATATTTTTTTTTGTCAAAAAATAAAATACCAATTAGCAAATTGGCATAGACATGATCTGGATTGGCGGCGAGGACAATAAAATATGACTCTGTTGCACTGCGTAAATCCCCACTTGAGTGAGCCTTTATTCCAGATGCCATAATGGCATCAAAGTCCCCGTTGGCTTGATTTTGTTGCAAAGAAGCATTCATCAAATTCTACCAAGGCAGTACTTTGCCTTAAGCCCTTCCTTGAACTTCCAAATTTTTCAAAGATGCTTTTAAAAAAGTTCAGTTCAAGCATGGTAACGACAGAATTTAAGATGATATTAGAATTGATAAAAGTTTTTACTTTTTTTAGTTAAGGTCGCTTTACCGTCACCTTAACGGATAAAATCAAACAAGCTCTGTTGACCAATTTTTGCAAACGCTTGTTGAGCCGCCTCACGGTTTGTTAATTGAGCTTGTAGATCAGTAACCAATTTCGCTAGGTCCGCATCATTCAACTTCGAGATATCTTTCGTGATAACTAGCTTTCGAGATTCAATGGCCTGCAATTGAACAGTGGCCTTCATCTCATAAGCTCCAAGCTCAGTTTGTTTCAAAGACAAGTGATCCATCGCTGCTCTTATATTCATAAGGTTAGTTCCCAGCAATTGGTCTACATCGGCGAGCGTCCGCGTTCCCCCAATAGCTTTCCCGGCCTCATCAATAGGAGTGAAATGCAATCTTGAGACAATATCTGTATCAGCGGCGTCTTGGCCATCAATCTCAATGTCCCGGATAGCAATAGTTCCATTTTGATCATCACTTAATAAGATTGTTTGGGTTTCCACTTCCAAAGTGGCTACTACCCCAGTAGACGTTGATAGCAAATTGATATCATCAACTATTTTCTGGAGATTTCCAGGCTCTGCATTCGTGCTAATTTTGGCACTGCCCTTGGCTCCTGAAAGAGAAAACGACCAGTTTTGAGCATTTTCAGGTAAAGAGAATTCTAACCTTGCATTGGCATCTGCTTGCCCGAAGTCTGATAGCTCTCCCGTTAAGAATATTGAGTTTTGAACCTCGTCTATGATGTCAAACACCCCTTTAGGACCCACCGGAGTTTGGACCCTCATGTAGGTTGAGCCCCCATCAATACTGGTCTTGACATTCATACTCTCAGAAATTTGGAGTGAGTGAGATCCCCGGTCACCTTTATATTGTATAGACCCGTCTGAATTCCTTTCAAATGCCTTCTCATTTGTATTGAACCCCGAAAAAAGGCTTTGGCCTTGGGAGTCTCGGGTGTTTGCCAAATCGACTACAGCCTCTTTTAGTTGAGCAATTTCCGTCATGATCGCCTTAATGCTAAAGCCGTCATAAACTCCATTGCCAGCTTGAGTAGTCAACTCCGCGATCCTGGTCAAAATACTAATTGATTCGTTTAAAGTTTGGTCGCCCAGACGCAGACGGCTTTGCGCAAAACCAACATTTTTCTCAAAACGTTCTAGAATTTGTTTTTGCTCTTGCGCTGCAGACAGGTGGACGGCGCCAATCGGGTCATCCGATGCCTTCAATATATTCTTACCGCTAGACACACGATCCTGCAGTTCTTGAATATTTTCATTCATTTTACCAAATTGGCGGACTTGCTGTTCCGTGAATACTTTTGAACTTATTTGCATAAAAATCCCCTAAACAACATCAATCAATGTTTGAAATAGTTCTCGTGCAGTAGACAATACTCGGGCAGACGCCTGATATGCCTGCTGATATTGAAGCAGCGCCGCAGCCTCAGTATCAAGATTAACTCCTGAAAACTCAGATTTTGACTCCAAAGCAGCGTCGCGATTGGCTTCGGCAGCTTCATAGGAGATCTTGTTTGAATTTACAGCCGCTCCAACAGATGCGACAATATTGTTGAATACCTTTTGGAAACCTCCAGAACCAGTGCCATTGGTGTCTGAAACCTGAAAAGTAAGCATCTTGTTTAAGTTTCGATTATCACCTGAGGGATTGGTGTTGGGCTGAATAGTAAACCTATCACCGTTAACTGCTGATCCTCTCAATTCAAACTCATAACCAGCGAAACTTGTCGACCCGTTAACATCAAGCTGACGAGTCCCAATGGAGTGCCCCGAGACCAGATCCAAAATCTCAACAGTTTGACTGTTTTGACTAGTCATTTGCAAAACTAGCGACTCTTGCGACATCTGAGGAACTGGTTGGTCATACGCACCGCCAACTGCTCTGGCGCCAGAGCCAGTAACTAAAACGATTAGGTCTTCCGGTGGCAAACCTAGTATTTTTATTTTTTGCGTTGCAATGCTTGATGCGTCAGCCTCAACACCGACATAACTACCCGAAGTTGAATTAACTTGTATGCCGTCGCCTGCTATTTTTGTTTGCAAATTTGCGATCTTAAAGCCAAGACTTTCCTGTGGGCTGTCAAACTTTAATGTGTTTGATGTGTCATCAAACTCTATTACAACTCTTCCGTTTGAGCCACTAACTGGCTGCCAACTAATTGACAGACCGTTAATATTAGGACTTTTGGTAATTGTACCGTCCAAAGCCAAATCGACAGTGATTTGTACACCGTCAAACTCGAGGCTCAACTCTGGCATCGAAGCGCTCAATGTAACTTGCTGGCTTGTTATTCGGCTTACTCTTTCAGATACACCAAACCTCTCGGCCATCTGTTCATTATTACCAACAACGCTGTTATCAACAATCTTGATTGGCTCACCCGAAAGCACTCCACCACCGAAGATTTGTAGGTAGCCCGAAGAGTCAAAATAAGCATTGAGTCTTCCAACTTCTCCCCCTGACACCACTATTTCACCATCAGTCATCGTGAGCCTGTATAAATCACCTGCCAATGACAAGGCTAGGCTGTCACCTTCAGCGGGCAATTGTGATGGCGCTTGCGCTCCTGATAGTGACACCATTGGTGCTTGGGCTCTAATGCTAGAAATGAGTTCCGCATTAAGAGCGTCTAAATTAACTGGGTTAAAATCTGATGACTTAGCGCTAGCAGAATAGCTTATAGACGAAACCCCTGATACATCTTGCGCGCCGACACCTGTGCCAAGATCATATCCAAGACCTGCTGAGTCATCTAAAAAAAACAGCTTGCTTATGGTTCCGGCAAAAGGGCCAGCCGTGTTGTAAGTAAAAGTGATATCATCTGTGTCACCAACCGCAAAAACACCGTTAACTAGTGGCGCAGCGTTTGCACCATTCAACATTTCCACAATGCCAGAAAGGCCGGTCTCATTTACCGCCGCCGCTGTTTCAATCTCCGTTCCATTTATTGTAACTTTAAATTTATCTCCGGCTGAAATAGTCGGAATAGTTGGCGCGGATATCCTTTCAATTTGATAAACTTCTGCAACCACGGGCAACGTCATTGAGTATGTGGCGCTTGCAGCTGATGCTTGAGAACCATCAAAGGATTCAACATGACGGTCAGTGTCACTGTTAACGTTGAACCTAATGACCTTGCTCTCACCACCGCTGGTGCCTGACACTTCAACCAAACTGTTGAGGTGGGGGTCACGAGTGGAGTTCAGAACTTGTGTTCCAGCATCCAACTCAAAACTGTCTGACGAGGACACTGTAACAACGCCAGAAAACCTGGCAGCATTTATAATACCTTCCCCGGCACCGCCTAAAACAATGGGTTCAGTAATCTTTTGCCCACCTTTATTAATGACACGGCTTGAGAAAAGTGGGGCTCCTTCATTGAGGCTTTTGAAAACTATGTCATCACCTGAAGAGTTGCTCAGAAAAATGCGTTCGCCGCTCAAAGACAAGGTTGCCTTGACGCCAGTGTTGATTGTTTCACGGTTAAATGCGTCAGCCAAGGCTGATAAATTATTTGGATTAACTGAAGCTTGAAGTGTTACTGGCTCGTCATTCATTGATGCGAGTTCAAATTTTAATTGCCCACTCTGTTGGAACGAAAACAGCTCCACTGTTAACTCTGCGTCGGCACGAGCACCAATATCATTAAATGATTTATTGAGTTCTGCAGCAACATCACTGGCATGTGAGCCAGCACTTATTGCCACAGTTCGCTCTTCACCATTACTCAATTTAACCGTGAAATCACGGTCAACTGTCGCATTTGAGGGAACAACACCAAAACCACCAAGAGCTGACGCACCAGTTCCGTTACTACCTGTGTCAACAGTATGATGCCCTCCCATCTCAGAAATACTTATGTCTGATCCACGATACATATCTTTTGGTCGATTTAAATAATCGCCAACATATGTGGCTGACGCAGAGAAACCATTTTGAACAGTCAAGAGAGAGTTAATGTCAGATGTGTTTAGCGATGAGCCAGCTATATGCCTACCCTCACGGGTAAACACCTGAATATCAGAAGCGTCAACTGCTTCAGTCAGTATACCGGCCACCACTCCTGCACCCGATATAATTTGCGCACGATTATCACCACTTGTTTTAAAATCCCCTGATGCAGAAACCATTGAAATTGCGCCGGAAGATGCTGCCATAAACATCCCAATGTCAGCCAATGAAAGATTATTGTTAGATCTCAGAACGCCATTATTGAGCGCTTCTACTATTTCAGCTCCAGAACTCCAAAATTTATCCACGGCTGCCATGGGAAAAGCAGTGTGGTATGAAATATCAAAAATGTGAGGCCCATTATTAGAAGCACCTTCAAGCTCAAATTTTAACTGGCTCGCCGAAGCCAAATCATCGGCAGATAACAGAAACTTTGCAGATGATTGTTTTGCAAATGAGCTTAGCTCAATATTTTCAGTTCCAGCAGGAATTGTTGCAACCAACCCATTTCTTAAAAACTCTGTTGCTTCAACAGGCGATTGTGAATTCAAAAGGGTGCCTGAAATAGGTTTTTGTATCAGGGCTGTGTCATCTTTAATTAATTGAACCTTTAATTCTGATTCGCTTAGATTTTCATTATTTGCAAAGACCATTTTTGCAGATGCTGCAGCAATCTCTTGCGGTCTTTTTAATAAAAACTGTATTGTTGAGGCCGCGTTTTCGTTCCTTTTTAATGTGTAGTAGTCGCCATCAGTTGGCGTACCAGAAATTTCCAAGACAAAACCTGGCCCAACTATTTTATCCTTCCCAGTCAATGGCTCTTTTATTTCCAAGCCAGTTAAAACCCAACTTTTTTTAACTGAATTATATGTCAAATCTAATTGATTTTCAGGCAAAAGGTCTAGATCTGTTACTTGTAGCTCGACAACCAAAGATGATGTGCTTGAGGGGCTTTTTTCTACCAGCAATCCATTTGTACTAAACATTTGTCTGCCAGAGTTTCCATCAAGATCTACACCCATTTTGTGTTGAGTGTTAAATTCAGTACTGACCAAATTTGCAAGATGGTTAACCTCTTTTATAACCTCGCGAACCATGGCATATGCATCAGCAAGACCCGCTAAAACACCAGATTTTATTTGAGAGGTAGGCGCAGAATTTCCCCCAGATTTCAGAAAATACCGCACAACACCAGTCTCATTGCTGAAGCCCAAAGTACCAGAATTATTCTGGTCTAAAATCACTGGCCCCACACCCGAAGAGCCAAGCGAAATTGACGCCACTCCTCGATCTGAATAATTTACTGTAATGTCTGTGAATTTTGCGATGTCGTCTATTAAACGATCCCGTAAGTCAAGCAACGAATTTGGGGATTGTCCGCTCTGGCCTGAAGATAAAATTCGTGAGTTAACATCACCAAGTTCACCAGTTAACAAGTTCACTGCTGTTACAGCATCCTGAGCTAGAGAAATACTCCCAGCTTGCTGCTTATCAAGCAAATTAGAGAGTGAATTAAAGCTTGATGCCAGTGCATCGCCTTCTTCAACTGCTACAACTCTAGGAGCTAAATCACCAGGTGACGAAGCGACATCACCTAGAGCAGCAAAAAAGCGTCCTATTTGACTTCCCAAATCAGCATTGGAAGGCAGTAAAATATTTTCAAGTTGTTCCAACTGCTCCAGATACTTCTCAGCTTGTTCAAAACTACCCGCAGTCATTCTTGCTCGGTCAAAAAGGAATTCGTCAAAAGACCGGCGGATATCGGCGACACGCACCCCAAGCCCTGCCTGACTGGACAAGCTTGTTATACCACCCTGACTCGCCGTAACCTCTTGAAGAGTTGCCTCACGTCTTGAGTAACCCTCAGTGTTCATGTTGGCAATATTCTGCCCGGTTACAGCCAATGACTGCCGGTAGGCTTGAATTCCACTTTTTCCAACGTCAAATAGACTAGTCATTGGTGCCTAACTCAATCGTTCTTTGGAGGACTAGCAACGCCCAACCCAAATTGTTTGACCAGAGCCTCGGCAATACCAAGGTTCATGTTTTGCGCCATGGATTTGGCACGTTCTTGTTCCAGCATTTCAATGTAATTATCGCCTGCGCTGCTGCCCAAAATATCATCAGCTAGCTTTGACTGACGGGCTTGTTTTAAAAGCGTCTGGATGAAAATTGCTTCAAATTGCTCGGCAGCAGCACGCAAATCTTCAGGCGCGCTTTGACGCTGCACCAGCTCAGGGCTAAACAGATTACCAGTTACTGGAACAATATTATCCATCAGATGCCCCCTAAATTACGATCAGCTCTGCACGAAGTGATCCCGCTTCACGCAAGGCTTCAAGAATGGCCACAAGATCTGATGGCGTGCCACCAACGGCATTTAGCGCATCCACAATCGACGATAATTCGACCCCTGGATCAAAAACAAAGGCACGCGCCAACTCTTCCTCAGCCGTAATTGTTGTATCCGGTGTTTCAACAGCCGCGCCAGGTGCGGTTGCAGCGACACCATTGGCCACCGCCATTTCTTGTGTTTGCGTTATATCTACATCCTCTTCAACACGGACTGTCAGGGAGCCATGCGTTACCGCCGCCGCAGATACCCTGACATCACCGCCAATAACAATGGTGCCAGTTCGCGCATTAACCACGACCTTGGCACGCGGCCGAGCGGGCTCAACTTCAATATTTTCAAGAAGGCTAACAAATGAAACTTTTTGCTCTGGATCCATGGGCGCTCGCACTTTAACCGTAGTCGAATCAAGTGGCACAGCAACACCGCCACCAAAGACGTCATTAATTGCCTCAGCAACGCGATTTGTTGTGCTGAAATCACCCTGATGAAGGTTCAGCAATATATTGGCATTGTCCAAAAAAGGCGTTTCAATCATTTTTTCAACGCTTGCCCCACCCGGAATTCGGCCAACAGTAGGAACATTAACGGTCAAAGACGAACCATCACCGCCAGCGACCCCCAAGCCACCTACCATCAAATTGCCCTGAGCCACCGCGTAGGTTTCACCATCAGCTCCCAACAGGGGGGTCATTAGGAGGGTACCACCTCGAAGCGATTTTGCCTGACCAACCGTCGAAACAACAATATCGAGTTTTTGCCCTGGTTTTGTAAAAGGTAACAATTCAGCGGTAATAATAACTGCGGCTACATTTTTACCGTTCATATTGGCGGCACTGGTCACAACACCGAATTGGCTAATCATTGATTGCATGGACTGCTGGGTCAAAGCTGCATTTCCGTCACCCGTACCAGCAAGGCCAACTACAAGACCATAACCAACAAGCTGGTTTGAGCGAACACCGGCAATAGATGTTAAATCCTTAAGTCGGTCAGCCTGCACTGGCAATAATCCAAAAAGGCTAACAGCAAGGGCGATAGCGCTGATTTTGATGATTTTAAGCATGAGTGATCACAAAGCCTTTGGTATCATTAAAATGGGGAAATTGTGCGCATCAGCTGACTAAGCCAGCCGGGCTGAGATGCATCAGCAAGATGGCCTGAACCAGTGTAGCGGATTTGCGCATCTGCAAGCCTATCGGACGAGACGATATTGTTGGCAGAAATATCCTCAGGGCGCACAACACCACGAACCCGTACATATTCATTGCCGTTATTCAGAGTCAGTTCTTTTTGCCCCTGAACTTCCATATTCCCATTATCAAAGACCCGAACGACTGTAACCGACAACAACCCGCTAAAGCTGTTAGACTGCACTGCATTGCCAGAACCGGCAAAGCTACGCGTTGTGCCCGCATCCAATCCAGCAGGGTCTTTGTCAAAACCGCCAGTTAACATATTTGGAAGACCCGTTGGCAAGGTAACGCCAAAGGCATCCGTCTTGCTAGACGACGCTGTTTGCGCCTTGGTTGCAGCATAGGTTTCGTTAAAGCTAACTGTAAGTATATCACCAATCCGACGCGCACGCTGATCGGTGGGAAAAAGGCCGCTTCGCCCTGGCTGAAAAATCGCCCCATTCGTGGTAGTCGATTTTGCCAATATTACGGGCATTTCAGCCGGTTTAAATGACTGGCTGACAACCTGTTCGGTATAAGTCGAACAGCCACCAATCAACCCACCAAGAATGGCAATAAATGCAAATTTGAAACCAACAACTTTCATAAACTTAAAACTTCCTGACCGGCAAAAAATGATTAGAGGTTTTGTGCGATATAACGCATCATTTCATCAACTGAAGTGATTGTCTTCGAGCTGACCTCATAGGCACGCTGTGTTTCGATCATATCGACAAGCTGCTGAACTACATTGACGTTAGAGCTTTCCAAAGCGCCCTGAACCAGACGGCCCATCCCTTCTTGAAACGGGTTGGCAATAATTGGTGCGCCACTCGCGGGTGTCTCAATCAGCATGCTCTCACCATTTGGCTGAAGACCTTGCTTATTTGCGAAGTCGGCTAGTGTGATCTGCCCCACCTCTTCGGCGTCAATACCACCAGGAATTTGCACAGAAACGATGCCATCTGATGACACATTAACTGAGGTTGCATCTGCTGGAATTTGGATTTCTGGCTGAAGCGGATAGCCACTAGCGGTTGTGACAACGCCCTCCGCATTTCGCGAAAAGGCGCCCGATCGAGTATAGCCAATTCGACCATCAGGCATTAGAATTTGGAAAAAACCGTCACCTTCAATCGACATATCAAGCGAATTGCCAGTATCAATCAGGCTGCCTTGCGTGAACAGCTTATTGGTATTCAGCAACCTTGTGCCGGTACCAACTGAAAGACCGGAGGTTAGGCTGGTATTTTCAGATGTATTTTCACCCGCACCACGCAGAATTTGGTAGAGAAGCGATTCAAAATTTGCACGATCACTCTTAAAGCCTGTGGTATTCACGTTTGCAAGGTTGTTAGCGATCACCTGCATTTTCACTTGTTGGGAATTCAAGCCGGTTTTGGCCACATGCATCGCAAAAGTTGACATTGTTTCGAAGCTCCATGAGAAATCGTATTTTCACTTAAGAGCAAGTTTTATGCCAACCCCCGTATCTAGCCATTTGGCATGCGCAGTAAAGAGGCGCTGCTCTCATCAAGATCCTTGGCAATAGATATAAGCTTCGTGTTCAACTGAAAACGTTTCATTAGTTCAGTGTTCTGAACCAATTCTTCAAAAACATTCACATTGCTTTCCTCAAGATAGCCTTGCTGTAGCAGTGCATTTTGGTCAGGGTTGAACGTTTCACGATTGAAACCATCTCTTGGGCGCAATTCACCGTCTACATCTTTAATGATATCATCTGCACTATCTGAGTTTAACGCAATTTGATTTATTAGAACGCGCGTATTTGGTTCAGCGCCAACTGGCTGAATATAAATTTGGCCGGACTCAGATACGAAGATTTTCTTGAACGGTGGCACTTCAATAGGAACGAGGCTAGTATCAAGCATTTTTTGGCCAACCCCATTTAACAAGTAGCCTTCCATTCCACGCACAAAATCACCCCGCCTACTAAAGGACATTTTTCCCGCCACATTTTCGACCATGAAATAGCCTTTACCCTTGATGGCAAGGTCAGTTTGTTCACCCGTGAATTTAACCTGACCTTGTTCATCAGAAAATAATCCAGCTTCACTCTCACGCACAAAAGCACGGCTTTGAAGCTGATTTTCGGCACTTAGATAGAGTGACCCAAAGCCCCCCCCAATCTGATCACTCCGAAACCCAGGCACGTTGGAATTTGCCATGTTTTGCGCGCCAACATTTTGCTGGATTAACGTTGCATGCATCGTATGCAAGGCGGTGTGGATCATCTTATCCATAGGCTTATGTCCTTACCCTAAACCAAACCATCAACGGATGTTAATGATTGTTGTAGTTAAAGTCGTCGTTGTTTCAATCGCCTTTGCTGATGCCTGAAAGTTTCTTTGGGCAGTGATCAAATTTACCAACTCTTCGGTAATATCCACATTGGAACGCTCAAGCGAACCAGAGAGGATGTTACCATAGCCCTCTGAGCCAGCTTCACCAACCTGCGCCTCACCAGAAACCGCAGTTTCAACATAGGTAGCATTACCAATCTGCTTTAGACCGTTCTGGTTGTTAAAGTTCGCCAAAACAATCTTACCGAGCGGGTTATTCTGACCATTTGTATAGTTGGCACGGATCGTTCCCGATGCGTCAATTTCCAAACCGTCAAGACGACCAGATGTAAAACCGTCCTGCTCAACATTTAGCACCGAAAAGGGCTGGGCAAACTGAGTTGATTGACCAAAGTCAATATCCAGCGCTATTGAGAAACCTTCTTCCTGCTTTTCATAATGGACATTGTTTTTTGGGCTAACAATTTTACCCGCGTTATCAAAGGTCAGCTCACCTTCATCAATATAAAGCGGATAGTAGCCTTCAACAAGATTATCAGGTGGTGTCTGTACTACTTCCCCAGCAGCATTCACATAAAGAGCCACGCCCTGTTGTGTCTTCGCCTGAACAAGATTGTAAATCTTCGGAACAGTTCCCACACCAAGGGGCACATCATCCAGACCAAGTCGGGCCGCGCCCTTAACTTTAATTGTTGACTGGTCACCTGTCGTACCAGTTGTAAAAGTAAAATTATTTGTAGTGCCGTCATAGCGCACAACTACACCACCAACAGTATCCCCGGTCTCGGGATCTTGAATTTGGTTAATACGTGATTGCAGTGCTTCGGCAAGTGTTGAGCCAACATAAAATCCAGATGGTAACTCAATCACACCGCTAATGCCATTTACTGATACGTTGAAGATATTTTCACCACCAGTATTGTTAAGGCGGAATACGCTAGTCAAATCTTCATTTGCAGTATCACCAACTGAAATTGCTGGTGTTGAGGCCAGTCCTCGACCTGCTTCTGCTATTACATCATTCTTTGATGTGCCTACTGACATGAGGTGGTTATCACCGCTGAAGTGAGCAGTAGAGTCAATAACTGAACCATCTACTTGCGATAAACTATAGCGGCCTACCAAAATTCCTGAAGCTTTTTGCTCCTGCACGACACCCAATGCGCCGTTTGTATCAATGTACTCACCTGTAGAACCGCTCGCAAACGTAAAAGTTTGAGTGTCACTGTTGTAAGTTACTGACGCGCCATAGCGTTTATCGTTTAACTGGATTTCTTCACCATCTGCAACAAATGGCTCTGTGGTTAAAATCTCACCGCCTCGGATAAGAGAAACACTTGCGTCGTCTTGAGTTGGAATACCAAGATTGTTGCTTTCTTCGGCGGTGGATGCACCAAATACTGAAAAAGAGTTAAAATTACTCTCAGTTCCTGTTCCAAGCACCGTCCGGTCAACGGTAAATTGAAGGCGCTGGGTGACCTCATCGTAATTGACCTTGATCGCTGGAGCACGCTCATCAACCCAATCTGTTGTAACGGCTAGATCTTGCGACATGTCGGTCTTTTTTAAGCCAAGCACATCAAGCGAGTCTTTTGCGACACCGGCAACGGTTTGACTAATATCAAACTGGCCATGAGATACTTGCAGGATGTTTCCCTTTTCAACGGTAATGACAATGTCGTCATAATCACCTGCATTGGTCGTTCCATCATTGTCGAGTGCTGCAAGATCAGCCGCGGCAATCGTTACAGTATCGCCTACAGAATAACCAAAACCTGTTGTTGCAATAAGCAAGCTCTCGATTTCACCACTGGCGCTGGTTTTTACATCAAAGGTTGCACCAGTGCCGTTCGCTGATGTTGAGGCGACGCCACTTATAACTTTACCAACTGGGAAAGGCGTCAACGCAGTTGGGTCTGTCGTAATTTTAAAATTAGAGCTCAGCGGTTCAAGGTTAGCAATAGCCGTATTCGTGTACGCATGTTTTGTAGCATCACCTTTTTCGCGAACAATAATTTTTTGACTACTAAAGTTAACCTGCGCACCCTCATACACATTGTCCGAACCCTCAAAAAAGGCTTCAACCTTCTCTGACTCGTCACTCATAACAAAAATATTGGTTTCTGTTAGAGTAAAACCATCATCCGGAAATGCCAAACCAGTGGTGTTAATGGTAATAGAGTTAGAGTCGGCGTCGACATTGCTAACGGTAAATTCACGGCCGTTGATTGAAGATCCAGCAAGTGCAGAAGAATTAGTGAAGTCACCTGCAATTCTAATCTTCTCATTTATTGAAATGTTACTTGTTCCATTAGCCCCAAAATTTACCGTTAAAGTGTTTTCTGTGGAATTGAAAACGATTGTTGATGCACCACCACCCGCTGTAGTCACCTGTGTTTTGTTATCATAGACACTGAGATTTGGCTTTTTTCCCTGGTAAGAATAAACCATAAACTTGTCTTCGGTATTTACGGAACCAGTCGTTGGCGTGTCTGCTGAACTTACTAAATGTTTTAAATTTACAATCTGACTTTCGGTCAAGATTGCATCCATCTTTGAACCACTTGCACGCGCAAAAAGCTGGTTTGAAACACCAAGTGCGCTTGCGCCACTAACGGTGTCATTAGACCGCGAGACAGCATAGTTATTCAGTGCTTCATTGATTTTAGCCTGAGCGTGAGCAAGGAATTGTTCTATCGTAAAGTCGGGAGATGCTCCAGTTAATGAAATACCCTCAACATCAGCAACATAACTTGCACCAAGAAGATCAACATTAATTGAGCTTGTCAGGCCGGTTGATGACCCATCAGCGTTTAATTTGAAAAGATTGATATTTAAAGTGTCATCAACGTTCTGTACAACCTGAATCTTGCTGTCATCACCATAGGCGGCGTTAATTGACCGCTCGACTTCGGCTGCCAATTGCGTTGCGTTATATTTTCCCGGTCGAAGATCAATGTTAACTGGTTGGTCACCATTATCAACATTGACGGTTAAAAAGTTTTTGCCCCAATAAACGCGGCTGTCAGCATCGCCACTTTCCCGCGTTGCGTTAAACAAAACCGGATCGGTAACAATTTCAACAAGCTTGTCACCCTCTTCACCAAAATCAAATTCGGTTTGTTCACCGGTTAATTTCGCTGGCTGCGATGGGATCTGCTGCTGTAAATCATCAAGCTTGTAAAGGGCCGAGCCCTTTCCTTCGATAAAATAGTTGTCATCCGGAACCTGCGTTGTTTGAGCTCCAAAACGGTCAATAAAGATCTGGTTTCCGGCATCGTCAACTGACGGAACAAGGTCAGGGTCAATAACCGTGTCATTGATCACCAAGCGCGTATCATATTTGTTTGTTGGGTCTGCCGCAGACGCCGATTGTGTCTTGATGAAATACATCGTTGCAATAGTTGGGTTGCCCAAATCATCAAAGATTGTGATTGACGTTGAATTGGTAAAGGTGTTTGGGTCGGAAGGATCAAAAGTATAGCCGTCGGCAAATTCCGGCCTAGCTGGCACCACATCGGCCGCCGCCGGAACGTTCACGCCCAATTCAATATTACTTGTCGCTTGCGGATCACCCGACGTAACAGGCAACTGCAACGGCAGGGCGCTATCAAGGTCTTTCGCGGTTACTGAGCCATCATCGTTAACCGGATAAACAAGCAAATACTGACCAGCAGAATCAACAACATAACGGTCGTTATTAACGTTCAGCGAGCCATTTCGTGTGTAAACCTTCTGCGCTGAAGTCAGGGATGGCTTCAAAGTAAAAAAGCCCTGACCCGAAATCGCCAAATCAAGCGCGTTCAAAGATGACGAAATATTACCCTGCGTAAACTGCTGCTTAATGCCTTTCAAAATTGTACCCGAACCAATTGATGATGACGCATTCTGCAATGGTGAGGTGGCAAAAATATCACCAAATTCTGCGCGGCTTCGTTTAAAGCCAGTTGTTCCGACGTTCGCGATATTGTTTGAGGTTGCTGAAATATCGGCCTGTGACCCGTTCAACCCTGTCAAAGCGGTATAAAATGACATTCGACTTAACTCCCGTTAGGCGGCCCTTTCATTGGGGCCCTTTTGCATAAAACAGATTTAGTTCTTAAAGCTCACAACATCGCTTGCCTTAACGCCGCCAAAGCCTCGAACGTCATAGACAACATCTTTGTTACTGCCCCCTGTCGAGGCTGCCAGCACCTCGCCAAAGACCGAAGCGCCAACGGCCTGCAGCCCCTCACCTGTATCGGCATAGGCTTCAACGCGGAAAAAGGCATTTTCATTCAAAATATTCTCAGGGATATCATCCCATGCGAAACCAACAAGTCCGGCTGGCTGTGGGCCAAGGTCTTCGGTGTGAAGAATTTCGCCAGCTTCAGACCGGTAAACAATATTTGTGCTATTTGACGCTGTTGGAATATCAATCGCACCCGAAATGCTGCCTTCAGGCGATGCATAGGCATTTCCACCTGGAACCAGAACCGAATGGCCAAGCATATTTGCCGCTGTTGCGATGCGGAATTCTGACAGCTGGCCGGAATACAGACTATTTAGGCCTTTCAACGATTCATTCATTTCAGTGATGCCCGTTACCGTCGAGAATTGCGCCATCTGCGCAATCATCTCGGTATTGTCGGTCGGTTTAAATGGGTCCTGATTTTGAAGCTGCGTTGTCATCAGCTTTAAAAACTCGGCCTGGCCAAGAGAATCTTTAGGGCCAGATTCAGCAGTTTGCTGCTTGATACCCAGCTTGTCCAAAATGGAATTCAACGAATTATTGTTATCGATTGTGCTCATTCTTAGGTCTCCTGGCTAAACCCTATTTACCCATATTAATTGTGCGCATCATCAGAGCGCGTATTGTTGAAATGACCTCGACATTGTTTTGGTATTGGCGACTTGCCTCGACCATCTCGACCATTTCTTCATTCTCATCAACCGCTGCGCGATAAACAAAACCATCAGCATCGGCACTTGGATGATGCGGCATAAATGCTTTTTCCGGAGCCCGTGTAACTTCGGCAACTGTCACAACATCAACCGTTGAAACACCCGAATGTTTCAATTGATCGGCATAGGTTGTTTGAAATACTGGTTTTAGCGCGCGAAACGCCTCTTCTTTCGTGCTGGCAATCGTGCCGGCATTGGCAAGGTTACTGGCAACCGTATTCAACCGAACAAGCTGCGCCGCCATCGCCCGACCTGAAATATCAAAAATATTTTTGATTTCGCTCATCATTCGCCCCTAATCGCCGACATCAATCCGGTTATCCGGTTGTTGAGAAAGGTTAAAGTCGTCTGATAGCGGGTGACGTTTTCAGAAAATTCCATCTGCTCGACACTTAATTCAACTGTATTGCCATCAAGTGACGGATTGATTGGCTCACGAAACAGCATTTTATTGTCTGTTGCGGCAACCATTGTCGGGAAATGCTGTTCATTTGTTGTCTGTAGAGGGCCGATGCCGACATGCCGTTTTATTTCTGAATCAAAATCAAGATCACGCGCCTTAAAATTAGGCGTAGCGGCGTTGGCAATGTTCGATGCCAGAATTTCATTGCGGCGTGAACGGAGTTCAAGCGCCTGTGCATGAAAATTCAAATATGAGCCGATCTTATTCATTTTTCTAAGAAATCCGTCCTAGGCTGTGTATTAAATTAATGGTCATGAACCTGCGATTTGGTGTAGATTTTGCAAATAGGGTGCCAAAACAGACATGGAGAAAAAAATGAGTAGAATTTCCCTCCAAAATGGTGGCGGTCCGGGGTCATCAATTTCACTGGCACCTGAAACAATTAAAGTGCGTAACGCGCTAATTGAAAAATTCACTGGCGAGCCGCTGGATGAAATGAACCATTTTATGAATACGGCTCTTGCCACCGAGACAAACGAATTACGGCGGATCGGCATTTTGGCCGCACGCATCTTTTTGCTTCGGACACGCATCGCCAATCTTCAGGATTTTAACCGTGACCCTTCGCTGACCAATATTTCAGAAATCAATGTTGGCGCGCTTGACCTTGGCGGCGCAAATATGGATACCGCCGATGATGATGATGTTACCGGAGTCGAAGATGGCTGGGCGCGGCTGAAAATGACCTCGCCAGGCGAGGTTCAGGGGGTTCGGTTCTTATCCGGTGCCATCATTGATGCCAAACCCGAAGATGCCGAAAAGCTAATCCGGTCGGGAAAGGCTGTTAGCGTTGATGAAAATGGTAATATCATAGAATTCCTTGAAGATGATTTTGACAATCAAGACGAGGCGGGCTCTGCTGCAGACGTTGAAGACCGTGCCGAAGATACAAATAGCGGCAGTGAAACGAATGATGGCGATGATGAAGAGACTATGCCATCGGCAATGACTGACGAACAAACCACCGAGGCAGCAAATGACGAACAAGCGGTTATGGCCGCTGCGGATAACGCAACAAGTGACGATGCCGCCATTGCCGACGCCGCCGAGACCGAACAACCAAATTCAGCTGTTGATGAATTATCAGACAATGCGGATGACAAAACATGATCTATCATATTGGCAAAACCGCAATCTGGTTTGCTATTGCCCTTGGCCTTGCCGCCTGTCCAGCGGAACGGTTCCGGCACGAAAAATATGTCTGTAAAAGCATCAGTTTTGATCTTGAGTCTATCATTGTCAATGACACTGATATTGGCGATGAAGTCAAAATTATTGGC
>Ga0255773_10001807_pt1 | contig 20872 bp, 18 predicted proteins | sample 011ome_17_FD_179971 | JGI IMG/M metagenome (GOLD analysis project Ga0255773, IMG submission 179971) | Coastal salt marsh microbial communities from the Groves Creek Marsh, Skidaway Island, Georgia - 011502XT metaG (version 2) | ecosystem: Environmental > Aquatic > Marine > Intertidal zone >...
ATAGGTTTCTTTGTCATTATTTTTTTTACCAAAGTAGTGTGCAAATTTTGATTAATTTGACTAAATCTTCTGATCTGACCATCAGTAATTATTCCCTTAGTTTCTTTTTTTTTGTTCGTAATTATTAAAATTCCTAATTTCTTTTGGGTTAGAATCCCTAGAGCTTTACTCATTTCGAGGTTTTCATTAACGAAAGGAATTTTGTTACCTGTGATCATTAGATCTTCAACAGTTTTAAGTTGAGCACCCAAACTACCAGCGGGATGAATTTTTTTGAAATCTAGTTTTCCAAATTTTTTCTTCTTCATAACCGCAATTGCGAGAGCATCTCCTAGTGCTAACTGAGATGTTGTGCTTGAAGTAGGAACAATTCCTGCAGACTCTATTACTTGAGGAATTAGTAACTTAATATCAGATGCATTATATAGGATGGAATCTTTTTTTGACATTATTCCTATTAATAAAATTTTATTTCTATTTGCATATTGAATTATGTTTTTAAGCTCTTCACTTTTTCCTGAGTAGCTAATTAGAATTAAAACATCTTTTTTAGAGATTGACCCTAAATCACCATGAGAAGAATCACTTGCTGACAAACAAAATGCAGGAGATCCGACAGATGACATTGTAGCTGCTATCTTATTAGCAATTAAACCACTCTTACCAACACCAGACAAAATTATTTTTGATTGGCAATTCGCAATTTTTTCAACAGCTAAATTAAAAGAATTTCCAAGATTTTTCTTTAGTTTTTCTAATGCTTTAATTTCTAAATTGATTACCTCTTTAGCTATTTTGATATAATTCGTTTTTTGCATTTAGTGAGACCAAATATCATCTTTAAATAGAGCTAAATCAAGCTCCACCCTTGTTTTTAAAAACTTTAAACAATCATTATATAAATTTATCCTTTTTTCTCTTTGAAGAATTTTGGTTAATTCATCATGAATTTTATGAAGATAGATTACATCGTTTGCACAGTATTTTAGTTGAGCAGATGTTAACTCGCCTCCAAAATCTGAGCTTTGAAATTGTTTGCTTATATCTACGTTTATAAATTCTTTAATTAATGTTTTAAGAGAATGACTATCGGAATAAGATCTTGCTAACTTAGATGCAATTTTTGTGTCTAAAATATTATTAGTTTCAGTTTTTAAATAATACTTAATGTGAGCTATATCAGCCCTTCCATAATGAAAAATTTTTGTAATCGTGTTATCCGCTAATACTTTTACTAGGTTAGGAGCATTATATTCTGATCGGTCTAATTGAATTATATGAGCATCAGAGTTGCCAGAGGAAATTTGGATTAGGCACAACGGATCTCTTCTTACATCTAATCCCATGAACTCACCATCAACAGCAATTACATTGCCTAATTTTATATCATCTGGTAAATCATTCTTGTGAAGTTTAATATCAATATTCATTTCTAAATATATATATATGAAACCTAAAAATTGTCTAATTTTTGGCGGTAGTGGTCAAATAGGAAGACATCTAATTCGAAAACTTACAAAAAACAATATTAGAGTAACTGTAGTAACAAGAAACATCCATCAGAAAAGCTATATCATTAAAACACAGGGAAACGCAGGCTATATTGATATTGTTGAGGCTAATATTTATGACGAAAAAAAAATAAGAAATTTATTTTCTAAGTCAGATATTTGCATAAATTTAATAGGTATTTTATTTGAGAAAAAAAAGGGGAATACTTTTTATAATATACATACACTTTTTCCGTCTTTGTTATCCAAATTAGCAAAAGAATATAAATTGAAAAACTTCATACATCTTTCGGCTCTTGGAATTAATGAAGCGATAGATAGCAAATATGCAAAAAGTAAATTAGAGGGTGAGAAAAATATTTTACATAATTTTCCACTTTCGACTATCCTAAGACCTTCAGTTGTATACTCAGTTGACGATAATTTTACGACTAATTTTATGACATTGTTAAATCGACTTCCAGTTTTTCCTTTATATTATTCAGGCAAAACAAAATTTACACCTATTCACTGTTCAGATTTAACAGATGTAATTTATGAGACGATTACAAAAAATATTAATTCAAAAATAATTGAATGTGTTGGGCCTGAGGTGATAAGTTTTAGAGAGATAATAGAAAGACTTCTCACTTTAATTAATAAAAAAAGATTATTGCTACCTATGCCGTTGCAACTTGCTACACTTACTGCAAAAATATTCCAATTATTACCAAATCCAATTTTAACAGAAGATCAATTGAGATTACTTAAATATGATAATGTTTTATCAGGAAAGTATAAAAGCAATTCAGATATAGGTGTGCCTAGTAAAAAATATTTTAACGAAGAAGTAAAAAAATATTCTTATATGTGGAGAGAGGGCGGACAATTCTCTACAGAAAAATATTCAACAGAAGAGAATATTTGAGCTTATTTAAGCTGATTGTATTTTCTTTTCTATAAATTCCGGAACTTCTTCTTTATCAGTTATATCTTCTTTTTTACCTTTTGGCTGATAAGCATAAAGTAAGTGAAGTTTGCAATAAGAAAAATCTTTTAAAGATGATCTTCCGCAAAAATAAAAATTTTTTTCATCAGGATGTCCAATTGGCCATTTACACGAACTTTCGTCTAATTCTTCAAGTTGTTTAGGATTTTCTGGTTCAAAATCTTTTTCGATTATTAATGATTTAAATCTACTTTTTCTTCCTCTTTTTAATTGAGCATTATTTACTTCCACATTGCTGTCGAAGTTTTTGTTTGATGTAGCTGTTCGGGTTTTTATTTTTGCCGACAAGTTAAGTCTATGAGCTTTACCTATTACAGCATTTCTACTTATACCACCGATAATCTCAGCGATTTGACTTGCGGTATTACCTTTGCCCCATAATTCTTTTAACTTTGAAACCTTTTCTTCTGTCCAGCTCATAATTACCTATATAGTGTATTAGTTTTATAAAAAAACACAATATAGTGTTATAAAAATCAGATTAACAACGATTATTTGTTAGTTATTAACAACTTTAATCAGTTCTTAATTAATAATTACAATCGAAAATTGAATTTATTTGATTTAATTTTGAGCGATTTAGTATTACCTAATTTAAATAATGAGCTTTCTTGCAAAAAATTATAATCGAAAAAAAATTGCTTTTAGCAAAGGAAAAGGAAGTTACCTAATTTCAGTTAATGGTCAAAAATATTTAGATTTTGTGCAAGGAATTGCAGTTAATTCTTTAGGCCATGCTCATCCAAGATTAATAAAAACTTTAAATAATCAATCTAAAAAAGTTTGGCATGTATCGAATGCATTTATTATCCCAGAGGGAGAAAAATTAGCAAAAAAAATAGTAAAAAAAACATTTGCTGATTTTGTAATGTTTCAAAATAGTGGTGCAGAAGCTACTGAAGCTGCAATAAAAGTTGCAAGACGATATTTTTATTCAATTGGAAAGCCTAACAAAAATAGAATTTTGTGTATAAAGAATTCTTTTCATGGAAGAACAATAGCTGCAATTTATGCTAGCGGCTCAAAAAAGATGACAGAGGGTTTTGGGCCAAAAGTTAGTGGTTTTGATCATTTTAATTTTGGTGACCACAAATCTTTAAAAAAATTAATAACTAAAAATACAGCAGCAGTTATGGTTGAAACAATTATGGGTGAAGGTGGTATTAAAGTTATTCCAGACTGGTGTTTAAAAGGTCTTAGAAAACTATGTGATAAAAAAAATGTCTTACTAATTCTTGATGAGGTTCAATGTGGAATTGGCAGATCTGGAGATTTTTTTGCTTTTGAAAAATCAAAAGTTAAGCCTGATATAGTACCAATTGCAAAAGGAATTGGAGGAGGTTTCCCTATTGGTGCAGTTTTAATGAATAAAAAAGTTGCAGCAGGAATGATTGCTGGAACGCATGGTTCAACTTTTGGAGGAAATCCACTTGCAATGCAAATAGGTAATACTGTCTTCGATATTATTTCTAAAAAAAGTTTTCTTAATAATGTTAAAAAAAATTCTAAATATTTTTTTGGTCAGCTAAATAAAATTAAAGAAATGTATCCAAATATAATTAAAGAGGTGAGAGGTAGAGGATTTTTGATTGGGTTACAACTTCACAAAGATCAAACTGATTTTATCAAAAAATTAATGGACTACAAATTATTGACTATCAGAGCCGCAGAAAATGTTGTGAGAATTCTACCTCCTTTAAATGTAAAAAAATCAGAGCTTGATTTAGCTATAAAGATAATAAAAAAAGTTTGTGCTAATTATTAGATAAATGAATCATTTTATAAACCTCAAAGATATTCCCGCTAAGGATCTTAAAAAAATTTTGATTGATGCAAAAAAAAGAAAAAAAAATAGATCTAAATTAAGTACTTTGCAGACCGATAAAGATGCGCCGCTTAAAGGTAAACTGTTGATCCAGATGTTTGAAAAATCAAGTCTTAGAACAAGATTAAGCTTTTATTTAGCAATAAAACAATTAGGTGGTGGCACAATTACATTAAGATCAAATGAATTACATTTAGGAGAGGGTGGAGAGTCTCTCGAAGATACTGCAAAAATTTTATCTACTTATGGAGATGGGTTTATGCTTCGAACAGATAGTGACCAAAAATTAGATGATTTTAAAAAATATTTGTTAATCCCAATTATTAATGGACTATCCCCATCATCACATCCAACTCAAGTTTTATCTGATGTTTTTACTGTTGAAGAAATTAAAAAAAAACCCATTTCAAAACTTAACATTACTTGGATTGGTGACTCAAACAATGTTTTAAATAGCTTGATAGCTGCATCAGTTAAATTTTCTTTTAAATTAAACATCGGATGTCCCAAAAAATATGAACCTAAAAAATTTGTTTTAGACTGGGTTAAAAGTCAAAATAAAAAAGTTTATATTTTTAATGATGCCAAAAAAGCAGTGTTAAATGCAGATGTTATATTTTCAGACAAAGTAATATCACTTAATGATAAAGTTAATAAAAAAATTAAAGTTAATGATTTTAAAAACTTTAGAGTTAGTAAAAAATTAATGAATTATGCAAAAAAAGATTGTACTTTTTTACATTGTTTACCAAGAGGGTCAGAAGTAGATGATGCTGTATTTAAAAGCAAAAACTCAAAAGTTTGGTTGCAAGCTTTAAATAGAGTTCACGTTCAAAAAAGTATTTTATTATATTGTTTTGGAAAATTAAGGTAGCTGGAGAGGGCTATCTGAATTTTGATTAAGGTATTTAATAATTGACGCTCTATCTTCCTCTTTTCTTAAACCAGCGTAAGCCATCTTAGTTCCCTTAATCCACTTACTAGGTTTGAGTAAAAATCCATTTAATTCCTCAAAATTCCAATCTTTACCGTATTCTGCAAGTGCATTTGAATATTTATATTCTGCCGCACTACCGATTTTTCTTCCAACAACATTATATAAAGCAGGTCCAATTTTATGAGCACCACCTTTATTAATCGAGTGACATGCTGCACATTTTTTAAAAATATTTTCTCCTGAAGCAACATCTCCTAAAGCCATCAATGCTGCAATATCAACTTTTTCTTCTTCAACTACCGCAGTAGCTGCTGTTGTAGAAGATGCTTGTTGGACTTCTACTGCATAGCCTGGCTTTTCAGGTTTCTCCACATAGAATATTACATTAGAAAGTTTTCCAATTCCTATTACAAGTAGAGCTACCAGAAGAACTGCAGCAACTATTTTATTAATTTCAAAAGAGTCCATTTTGATAAATTTTTATAACAAATCTATAACATTAAAATTTTATAATTCCTTATATTTTACTGTACAATTTTGCCCCTCTTTATAATCTAAATATTTATAAATAATCTATGAAAACATTAGTGATTATTCCTTCCAGGATGTCAGCAACTAGATTGCCAGGGAAACCATTATTAAAGATAAACGGCAAATCAATTATATCTCACGTGTTTAAACGAGCTGAAAGCGCTGAAATTGGTGAAGTAGTTGTTGCAACAGAAGATATTGAAATTGTTAATGATATAAAAAATAATGGTGGAAACGCAATTCTTACATCAAAAAACCATAAAACTGGAACAGATAGAATATTTGAGGCACTTAATTTATTAAATAAAAAAGACATTGATCTAGTAATGAATGTTCAAGGTGATGAACCAGATATTGATATTGAAGATATCAAGAATTTAGACATTAAGATGAAACAAAATAGTTCTAGTATTGGAACACTTGCTGCAAAAATTGAAAAAGAAGAAATGTACAAAAATGAAAATGTGGTCAAAGTTAAAATTAAAGAAGAATTTGATAAAAATTCTTTTCCATTAGCAAAAAATTTCATGAGAAATATCGAAGCAGAAAATAAAACTCAAATATTTCATCATATTGGTATTTACTGTTATGAAATCCAAACTTTAAAAAAATTTGTAAAGTTAAACCAAACTCAAAATGAATTGAAAAATAGATTAGAACAACTTAGGGCTATGGATAATAATATTAATATTAACGTTGCTCTAGCAAATAGATCCCCTATAGGAGTAGATACTATGGAAGATTATCTGGCTATAAAAAAAATTATGGAATATAAATAATTATGAGCAAGATATATTTCCAAGGTACATACGGAGCATATTCTCATTTAGCATCTCTAGAGATTGACTCAAAGGCAGAAATTATTCCATGTAAAACCTTTGATGAATGTTTTTTGAAAGCTACTAATGAAAAAAACTCCAAAATCGTTATCCCAGAGTCAAATAGAATTACAGGAAATATTGGGATTGAGTATCTTATATTTAAATATCGTCTAAATATTTACTCAGAGCATTTTCAAAAAATTGAACACAACTTATTAGGTCAAAAAGGTGCAAAATTAGCTGATATTAAAAATGTGTTTTCTCACGCACAAGCTTTATCGCAATGTTCAAATTTTATTAAAAAAAACAATCTAAACGAACATGTGAGAGCAGATACAGCTGGTTCTGCAGAAATGATTTCAAAAAATAAAAAAAAAGATGAAGCTGCAATTGCCTCTTCATTAAGTGCTGAAATTTATGGATTAGAAATAATTAATAAAAATATTGAAAATGAAAAAGGAAATTTAACTAGATTTTTAGTTATGGGAAAAGAGTTAATTCAACCAGAGTTTAGGGATAAAAAATATATCACATCTTTTTTATTTAAATTAAAAAGCAAACCAGCAGCACTTTACCAATCTCTCGGTGGTTTTGCTATTAATGGAGTTAACTTAACTAAATTACAAAGTTACCCTGAAAAAAACTCTTTTGACTCATTCTTTTTTTTATGTGATCTTGATGGGCATATTGAAGATAAAAAAGTTCAAAAATCACTCGAAGAGCTTGGTCTTCACTGTCAGGATTTTCATGTACTAGGTGTATTTGAAGCAGACCCAATAAGAGATAAAAAATTATAATCTTTTCTTGTAGAATAGAAAATAATACTGCTATAATAGTTTTGGAGGCTAGAGGTGGATGCTGCTTGAACCCGACCAGATCTTAACGGAAGCAGTCGTAGAGACAGTTATTCAGGTTCTAGTCTCCTAAAATATATACATGAATAAAAATACAAAAGTTTTAGCCCTTAAATATAGACCTCAGACATTTGACGATCTGATTGGACAAGAGGTTGTTGCTGAAACAATCATTAATTCTATTAAGTTAAATAAAGTACCAAATGCTTATCTTTTTACAGGAATTAGAGGGATAGGAAAAACAACAACAGCTAGAATTGTTGCAAAATCTCTTAATTGCTTAAATGGAATAGAAAATTTATGTAAAGAAAGTTTATGTGAAAATTGTGAAGCTATTGCAAGTTCGAGACATATAGACGTTCTTGAAATGGATGCGGCCAGCAAAACAGGCGTTGATGATGTTAGAGATTTAATTGAATTTTCAAGATACGGGCCCACTTCATCAAAATATAAAATTTTTATTATTGATGAAGTTCATATGTTAAGCAAGCAAGCTTTTAATGCATTGTTAAAAACATTAGAAGAGCCTCCCGAATATTTAAAATTCATATTTGCAACAACAGAAATTAAAAAAATACCTATAACAGTTGTTTCAAGATGTCAGAGATTTGATTTATCTAGAATAAAATCAACAGAACTATTTAATTTTATAAAAAAAATTAAAGACAAAGAAAATGGCAAAGCAACTGATGAAGCATTGAAATTAATAGTAAAAATTTCAGAAGGCTCAGTTAGAGATGCATTATCATTACTTGATAGAGCTCTTCTAAGTCTTGATGGTAAAAAGGAATTAGATTTAAATGCAGCTCAAAAAATATTTGGTTATTTTGACAAATCTCAATTAATAGAAATGTTTAATTTAATCTTAAAAGGTGATGAGAATAAAGTTATTGAAAGCTATCGGAATATTTATGATCAGGGTGTTGAGCCAAAAATATTCATCAACGATTTTTTAGAAATTTTATATTATTTTAAAAATATTAATTCTCTTACATTAGAAAGTACAAATTTTTCACTTAATGACGAAGAGTTTAATCAAATTAAAGAAATATCAGATAATGTTGATAGTGAAGTTTTAATTTTATTTTGGCAATTCACAATTCAAACACTTGGTGAATTAGATATTGTATCTAATCAACATCTTTCAATTGAAATGTTTTTATTAAGATTGATTCATATCAAGGGTTTTAAGCCTAAAAATGAAAATCAAAGTACCACCCAAGAACACAATTATCAAAAAGATAGTTCTGAAGTAAATATTCCAACTAAGATAATAAACAAAGATACTATCAATCAAATAAAAAATGTTTCTCAAGAAAAAAAAATAAAATTAGATCCAAAAATTGATACGAAAGTTTTGAGTGAAATAAAAATTCAGTCATTTAATGAATTGGTAGATTTATGTGCTAGCAAAAAAGAAATGAAATTAAAATATGAGCTAGAAAAAAATGTAAACCTAGTAAAATTTGAAAATTGTAGAATAGAAATTTCTTTTAACGATAATCTTGACAAAGATTTTGTAAAAAATTTATCAACAAAATTATTAGAATGGACAAATGAGAGATGGATTATAAGCTTCAGTAAAAATCAAGGAGAAATGTCGATTAAGGAAAAGGAAAAAAACAAACAAAAAGAATTAATTGAAAGTACAAAAAAAACAGATTTATATAAAACCGTTATGGAATACTTTCCAGATGCAGAATTAATTGAGGTCAGGCCGACTATAAAGGATGATGATAAATGACAGATTTTTCAAAAATACTAGATAAAGCTAGAGAATTAGAAGCTAAAATGAAGGAAAGTCAGGAGAAAATCAAAAGCCTTAGAGTTGAAGGCATTTCTGGTTCTAACTCAGTAAAAGTTATATTAGATGGCGAAGGGGAGATGCAAAAAATTGAAATATCAAATGAAATTTTGAAAGAGGATAAAGCAATAGTTGAAGACTTAATAGTTGCTGCCCACAATAACGCAAAGTCTCAATTAAAATCAAAAACTACAGAAGAAATTTCAAAAGCAACTGGTGGTTTAGGAATTCCTGGTTTTAAATGGCCATTATAGTTGATGCAAAATATTACTGAAATAGAAGATCTAGTAAAATTAATTTCAAAATTACCTGGTCTTGGACCAAAGTCTGCAAAACGAATAGTATTAAAACTAATTAATAATAGAGATGAAATTATTAAGCCAATGGCCAACACATTGGCTCAAGTTTATAAAAATGTAACACGATGCAACTCATGTGGTTCATTAAAATCTACTAATGATGGATGTGTAAATTGTGAAAATGTTAAAGAAAAATATAATAAAATTTGTGTTGTTGAAGATATAGCTGATCAATGGTCTATCGAGAATTCAAATATTTATAAGGGATACTATCATATTCTTGGAGGCACATTAGCTTCTGCAGGACATAGAAAAGAGGATCTTTTAATAAATTCTTTAGTTGAAAGAGTAGTTAAGGACAAAATTGAAGAAGTTATTTTAGCAACGAGTGCTACTGTAGAAGGTCAGACAACAGCATACTATATTCAGGATAGCTTAAAAAAAACTAATGCAAAAATTACAAAATTAGCACAAGGTTTACCTGTTGGTGGAGAAATAGAGAGTTTAGATGATGGTACTTTATTTTCAGCTTTTAAAAATCGTTCAAACCTGAATTCTAATTCTGAATAGATTTTATTTTAATTCGATTTAAATGTAACAAAGGTTCTGTATATCCAGAAGGTTGTTCTTTTCCTTTAAAAATTAAATCACATCCTGCCTTAAATGCTATCGAATTATCAAAACTGTCACTCATTTTAGTATAATTTTTATCATCTTTATTTTGTTCATCGACAATTCTTGCCATTTCTTTCATGATTTCAATAACATGTTCTTTAGAAATAATTCCATGATGAATCCAATTAGCAATATGTTGTGATGAAATTCTTAAGGTTGCTCTATCTTCCATTAGGCCAACATTATTTATATCTGGAACTTTAGAACATCCAACACCTTGATCTACCCACCTTACAACATAACCTAGAAGTGTTTGAGCAGAATTTGAAACTTCTGATTTAATTTCTTCTATTGACCAGTTTGGCCTATCAGCAACAGGTATTGTTAAAAGATCGTCAAGTTTTGCAGTGTCTCTTGATTGGATTTCTTTTTGTTTATCAAAAATATTTATTTCATGATAGTGCATTGCATGAAGTGCAGCGGCAGTTGGAGATGGTACCCAGGCACAGTTAGCCCCAGCTTTTAAATGACCTATTTTTTGCTCTAGCATTTCTTTCATTTTGTCTGGCATAGCCCACATACCCTTACCAATTTGAGCTTTACCAGAAAACCCACACTTTAGACCAATATCAACATTATTATTCTCATATGCATTTATCCATTTTGATAATTTCATATCACCTTTTTTAATCATTGGACCTGCTTCCATAGAAGTATGCATTTCATCTCCAGTTCTATCTAAAAAACCAGTGTTTATAAAAAACACTCTATGCTTTAGTGATCGAATACATTCTTTAAGATTAGCTGAGGTTCTTCTTTCCTCATCCATAATTCCTATTTTACACGTATATTTTTTTAAATTTAAAACCTCTTCAACTTTAGTAAAAATTAAATCTGTGAAAGCAGTTTCATCTGGTCCATGCATTTTTGGTTTTACAATATACACAGAACCAGTTCTTGAGTTACCCTTTAGTTTAAAATCATGAAGAGCTGCAGCTGTTGTTATGAATGCATCCATTATTCCTTCAGGTATTTCTGAACCATCTTTTAATAGGATCGCAGAATTTGTCATTAGGTGCCCAACATTTCGAACAAGTAATAAACTTCTTCCATGCAGTTTTAGGCCAAGCCCATCTTTTGAGATATAACTTTTATCTTTATTGAGTTTTCTCTCAATTATTTTTCCATTTTTTTCAAACTTATTTGAAAGGTTACCCTTCATCAATCCTAGCCAATTTTGATAACAAGCAACCTTATCTTCTGCATCTACAGCTGCAACACTGTCTTCATTATCGCAAATAGTTGACAGAGCAGACTCTATAATCAAATCACTTATACCTGCCGGATCTTGTTTGCCACTTAAAGAAGTTGGATCTACTAGTATTTCGATATGCAGATTATTGTTTTTAAGAATAATTGAAGAAGGTTTGGTACTTTCTCCTCTGTGACCTATGAATTTATTTTGGTCTTTTAATTTTGTTGTTTCTTTATTTTTATAAATAATCAAGGATTTATCTTGAATATTAAAACCTGTAACTTCTTTCCAATTAAAGTTTTCTAATGAAAAGTATTTATCTAAAAATTCTTTTGCATAATTTATTACCAGCTCTCCTCTTGAAGCATCATAATCATTTTTTGAAGTATCAATTGGCTTGATAGCGTCTGTTCCATATAAACTATCGTATAAACTCATCCATCGCGCATTTGCTGCATTCAGCGCATATCGCGCATTCATTATTGGAACCACAAGCTGTGGTCCTGCTATGTTTGCAATCTCTTCATCAATATTATTAGTTTCAATTTTAAAATCCGGACCTTCTTCTTTTAGATAGCCTATTTTTAGAAGAAATTTTTTATATTCATCAATATTAATTTCATTTCCCTTATTTTTGATATGCCATTCATCTATTTGTTTTTGTAATTGATCTCTAATATTTAATAATTCTTTATTCTTTGGAGCGAGTTCATGCACAACTTTATCAAACCCATCCCAAAAACTATCAGGTGAAATTTCAGTGTCTTTCAGCAATTCATCATTGACAAAATTATGAAGTTTTTCTGAAACTTTAAGATTATTTACGTTTATATATTTTTCTTGCATATCACTTATTAATTTACCCCATCTGTATTTTTGCCTGAGAGTTTTGCTCCTTCGGCGGAAAAATTATTCTCTTTCCAGAGTGTTATGCTTTTATCGGTCCAGTTTACCTGAGAGTTTCCGGGGTGGTTGCTCCTTCGGTGCTAAATTATTAGTCTCTCCCGATAGACGAGAAATCTACAAGTTAATATATTGATGTCAATTGATTATTGAAAATCTTAAACATTTTATTGCCTTTTTTAATACATAAGTACTATTCTCATAAAATGAAAAATTATCTAAATTTTGAATCTGATATAAAAAACTTAGAAAGCGAGCTTGAAAAGCTTAAAGATCCCTACAATCAAGGAGGACTTTCAGAAGTTGACACAAATAAGATTTCAAAAACTCAAGATGAGTTAGATAAAAAATTAAAAGAAATTTATTCTTCATTGGATCCTTGGCAAACCACAATGGTTGCAAGACATGAAGATAGACCTAAGTCAAAATTTTTTATCGATAATCTATTTGAGGATTTTATTTCACTAGCAGGTGACAGGTATTATGGCGAAGATAAATCTGTACTAACTGGATTTGCAAAATTTAATGGTCAATCAGTTTTAGTAATTGGACAAGAGAAAGGTGAAAATTTAGAAACAAGAATAGAGAGAAATTTTGGGATGATGAGACCCGAAGGATATAGAAAAACAATTCGATTAATGGAGCTTGCAGATAAATTTAATATTCCAATAATTTCTTTTATTGATACTCCTGGTGCTTACCCGGGCGTAGGTGCTGAAGAAAGGGGACAAGCCGAAGCAATTGCTAAATCTATTGAATGCTGCATGAAATTAAAGGTCCCAACATTAGCTATAGTAATTGGAGAAGGTGGATCTGGAGGTGCAATAGCTCTAGCCTCATCTAGCAAAGTTATAATGTTAGAAAATGCAATTTACTCAGTAATATCACCTGAAGGATGTGCAACTATTTTATGGAGAGATCCCAAAAAAATGCTGGATGCAGCTAAAGCCATGAAACTATCTGCAAAAGATCTTCTAGAGTTAAAAGTAATTGATGAAATTATTCCTGAACCACTTGGGGGAGCACATAGAGATCGAAATTTAATTTTAAGCAACGTAAGAGAGTCTATATCTAAAAACTTAAATTTATTTAAAGAAATGTCAGGCGAGGAAATATTAGATCAAAGAAAAAATAAATTTTTAAAAATAGGAAGAAACAAAGGTTTCATCAGCAATCCAGAAAACCTAAGCACACTGGAGAGCAAAAAAAATAATCTAGAGCAATTTTATGTTAAAAATAAAAAGATTTTTTATTTCACAATCGCTTTTTTACTGTTAGTTGCCTTTTTGGTAACTTTTTTTTTATAAAGCCCCACAACATTGTTTAAACTTTTTGCCTGTTGCTTCACATCTATCATTCCTTGAAATCTTTTGGTCTTTTTTTAAAATTAAAAGGCATTTTGGATTATTAAGTATTTCAGTTTCTTTGTTTTTATTTTCGGGACTAACTTGCTCAATAACTTTTAAATTCATTAATACTGTAATGTAGTCAAGTTTTAGTTTTTCTAGCAGGCTTGAGAATAAATCAAACGCTTCCTTTTTATATTCTACCAAAGGGTCCCTTTGACCATAAGATCTCAACCCAACAACTTGTCTTAATTGTTCTAAGTACTGAATATGTGATTTCCAATTCATATCTATAGATTGTAATAAAATTCTTTTTTCAATTTCTTTTGACTGGTTTTCACCCAATACTTTTGTTCTTTCCTGTCTACTATTATTAAACTGATCTTTTATTCTTTTTTTAAAATCATTATCGTTCAATGAGATAAGCTCTATAAATTGCTCATCTTTTAAAGTTTTACCCATGAGAGATTTTAATCTGTTATCAAATTCATTGCTTTTTGGATTGGCAATTTTTTTAATTTTTAATTTGATTAAATCATCAATAATTTCTTCTAAAAAATCTTCAGAGTAATCAAAAATTTGATCACTATTCATAGCATCATTTCTTTGAGAAAATATTACATGCCTTTGATCATTAAGAACGTTATCAAATTTTATTAATGTTTTTCTTATATCAAAGTTTCTAGCCTCAACTTTTTGCTGAGCTCTTTCAAGAGCTTTATTTATCCATGGGTGATCAATACTTTCACCATCTTTGAGTCCAAGTTTTTGAAGTATATTGTTCATAGATTCAGATCCAAATATTCTCATTAAATCGTCTTCTAAACTAACGTAGAAAATTGAGCTACCTTCATCCCCTTGTCTGCCAGATCTTCCTCTTGCCTGGTTATCAACTCTTCTAGACTCCATTCTCTCAGTACCTATTACAAATAAGCCTCCTAAAGATTTTATTTTATCTTTCTCTTTTTTTAATTGGTCATCTGGAATAGATCCCTTTTTTCCACCTAGTTGAATGTCAACTCCTCTGCCCGAAATACTAGTTGTAATAATAACAGAACCTTCTTTACCAGCATTAGCTATAATATCGGCCTCTCTTTCATGATTTTTTGCATTTAAAACCACGTGTTTAATATTTTCTTTAACTAGTAATTTTGAGTAAATTTCAGATTTATTAACACTTGATGTGAAAACTAATAATGGCTGTCCAGATTGATTACATTCTTTTATTTTTTTTACTATAGCCTGATTTTTTTCTTCTTCAGTTCTAAATATTTGATCATTATAATCTTTACGGATCATTGGATTGTTAGTTGGAATTACCACAACTGGTAAATTATAAATTTCATAAAATTCTTCAGCTTCTGTTGCGGCAGTTCCAGTACACCCTGATATTTTTTTATAAAGTTTAAAATAATTTTGATATGTAATAGACGCTAAAGTTTGATTTTCTGCCTGGATATCAATTTTTTCTTTAGCTTCCAAAGCCTGATGTAGACCATCCCCAAATCTTCTTCCCTCAAGAATTCTACCTGTTAATTCGTCAATAATTTTTAAACTATTATCTTTAATGATGTAATCTTTTCCTTTTTCAAATAGATGATTTGCTCTTAAGGCCTGATTTACATGATGAACAAGGGCTAAATTTTCAGGATCATAAAAATTATTATTTTTTAATATACCAGCATTTGAAAATATTTTTTCAACATTATTGATACCATTATTTGTTAATAATATATTTTTATCTTTTTCATCAATTTCATAGTCTTCTTTTTTTAGTTGTTTAACTAATTTATCAATAGCTAAATATTGATTAGATTTATCTTCAGCAGCTCCTGAAATTACCAAAGGTGTTCTAGCCTCATCAATTAAACAAGAGTCTATTTCATCAACAATTGAATAGTGATGCTCTCTTTGCACTTTCTCATCAAGTGAGTATTTCATATTATCTCTTAGATAATCAAAGCCCAGCTCACTGTTTGTTGCATAAGTGATATCACAATTATAATTTTTTTTTCTTTCAAAATCATTTTGATCATTGTTGATAAATCCTGATGTCAAACCTAAAAAATTATAGATCTGGCCCATCTCTTGAGAGTCTCTTTTTGCAAGGTAATCGTTGACTGTAACCACATGCACACCTTTCTCCTCTAAAGCATTTAAATAAGCTGATAGAGCAATGGTTAAAGTTTTTCCTTCACCAGTTCTCATTTCAGCAATTTTGTTTTCATGCAAGACAACACCACCAATTAACTGAACATCGTAGTGCCTTTCTTTTCTGGATCTTTTGGAAGCTTCTCTTACTAATGCAAATGCTTCGGGCAAAATTTGATTTAAAGTTTCACCGTTTTTAATTCTATCTTTTAACTCATTCGTTTTGTTTGGAAAATCTGTGTCATTAAGATTTTTAAAATTTTCCTCTAATGAATTAATATTTTCAACAATTTTTGCAATTCTATCGAGCTCTTTCTGATTGCCAGATTTTATAAATTTAGAAATAAAGCCTAAAGGATTAAACATTGGTTTTGATATATAATTAATTATAAGATTAATATAACTATTAAATAACGATTTTAAATAGCATGGGATTCAATATATCGAATTTTTTAAATTCTAAATCAAAAAATCATAAAATGATTGATTTTCAAGATTTAGATCACATAGATGGCCTATCGATTTCGGCAGTTTGTGCAAATCTTTACAAAACCTCAAGAGATGATTTGGTCATGTTTTATTTCAGAGAAGGAGCAAATTTTGCATCAGTTTATACTAAATCTAAAATAGTATCTGAAAATATAAAATGGAATATTGATCAAAAAGCTAAAAAGATTTTTTCACTATTGGTTAACACAAGAAATGCAAATGCTTTCACTGGAGACCAGGGATACAAAAGTATGCAAAATATTGCTGAAATAACTTCACAAGAATTAACTAAAAAGCAAAGACAAGATGAGGATGAGCCAAAAATTATTAAATCAAAAAATATTTTATTTGGTTGCACAGGAACAATTGGGGAAACTTTTCCAGAACAAAAAATAATCTCAAAAATTCCAGACTTGATAAAAAATATAAAATATACCCAAAATAAATTTATTTGGATGAAGGCTGCGCTTGGGATAATGACCACTGATACTCAGCCTAAAATGGCGATGGAGGAATGTTACATTGGAAAAACCTTGGTTAAAATTTATGGTATTGCGAAAGGATCTGGAATGATACATCCAAACTTAGCTACCACACTTGGTTATGTTTTTACCGATGCTAATTTATCTAATGATATTCTTAAAAAACTTTTAAATAAAAATATTGAATCAACATTTAATGCAATAAGCTGCGATGGAGATACCAGTACAAATGATATGGTTTCAATTTTTTCAACAGCGCGTGCAAATCATAAAAAAATAATCAGCATTAATGATAAAATTTTAAAAAATTTTGATCAGTCTCTAAATAAAATTTTATTAAGTTTAGCAAAAAGAGTAGTTGCGGATGGAGAAGGTGCTTCAAAGTTTATATCTATAAATGTCAATAATGCAAAAACTGACACTGATGCAAAGAAAATTGCTTTTTCAATAGCAAACTCTCCATTAGTAAAAACTGCAATCGCTGGCGAAGATCCTAATTGGGGCAGAGTGATTATGGCAATAGGTAAATCACAGGCAACACTTAAAATAAACAGTCTCGCTATACTATTTGGTAAAATTAGTATTGTTAAAAATGGTAAAATTGATCCTGATTATAGTGAAGCGAAAACAGCTGAGTATATGAAAAATACTAATATTGAAATTAATGTGAAAATTGGAACAGGCAACAAAAGTTTTACCGCCTACACAATGGATTTGACAAAAAAATATATAGAAATAAATGCTGATTATAGAAGTTAAGACCATTGAATTTTTAAATCGAATTACCAGATAAGAAATATGATTAAGTATAGCCTAAATTGTAAAAACTGTGATCTAACTTTTGAAAGTTGGTTTGCAAGTTCAAAAGAGTATGAAAAATTAAAAAAGAAAAAATTTCTAAATTGCCATAATTGTAATTCTTTTGAAGTAGAAAAAAGTTTGATGGCACCAAGCTTGATAAATAAAAATTATAAAGATCAAAAAAAATATGACAAAATAAAAAAAACCATTTCAGAATATCAAAAGTTTATTAAAAACAATTTTGAATATGTTGGAAATAATTTTGCCTATGAGGCACGATCTATTCATTACGATAATAAAAAAAAACAAAAAGGGATTTATGGCACAGCATCAAAGCAAGAACTTAAAGAACTTAAAGAAGAGGGAATTGATGCTCAAATGATACCTTGGGTAGAAGATAAAAGTAACTAACTTTTTATAAATTTAGCTATATAATTTACTGATTGATCTGAACTTACTTTCCATTTGTCAGTTAGTATATTGAATTGCATGCCGTCAATTTTATCTAAATTTAGATTGTAATTCTTAAGTATAGAAATTAGCTCTTCAGGCTTTAAAAATTTTTCCCATTCATGAGTGCCAATTGGAAGCCAACGCAATATGTATTCTGCTCCTACGATTGCAAAGACATAAGATTTGAGTGTTTTATTTAATGTTGCAACAAACATTACTCCATTTTTTTTTAATAACTTACTGCAAGATTTTAAAAAAAAATCAACATCCTCAACATGCTCTACAATCTCCATATTTAAAATTACATCAAAATGATTTTTAATTTTCATCTTTTCTGGTGATGTACAAATATAGTTTATCTTAAGATTATTTTTTTTTGCGTGAAGTTTTGCAACTTTAATATTTCTTTCAGAAGCATCAATAGCCGTTACTTCGGCTCCTAATCTACACATTGGTTCAGATAATAAACCACCACCACAACCTATATCTAAAATTTTTAATTTTTTTAAAGGAGTTTTCTTTTCGTTTATTTTAAAGGTTTTTATTATGTGGTCTTTTATATATGCAATTCTAATTGGATTAAATTTATGTAAAGGCTTAAATTTACCTTTTGGATCCCACCATTCTTCAGCGATTTTTGAAAATTTTTCAATTTCTTTGTAATTTACACTATTCATAATAAACAATTATTTGACATAACAATTAAGATGCAATTTATCAAATATTAATTAAATTATGTTTTTTTTATAAAACCATGAAAACTATAGTGCTTAAATTTGGAGGAACTTCTGTTGGCTCCATTGATAGAATTAAAAAAGTTTCAAATATTATTCTTGGATACAAGAAAAGAAAAAACAGAGTGGTTGTTGTTTCCTCAGCGATGAGTGGAGTTACAAATGATTTAATAAAAAAATCAAAATTAATCAGCAATCAATTTAATGAGGCAGAATATGATGTTTTGGTCTCAACTGGTGAGCAGGCTGCCTGTGCTTTAATAGCGGGACGATTAAATCATATGGGATTAAAATCAAGATCATGGATGTCATGGCAAATTCCAATTATTACAGATGGTCCTTACAAAGGTTCAAGAATTGATAGAATTGTATCTAAAGAATTATTAAATTATGTTAACTCAGGGGGAATTCCAATTATTACAGGTTTTCAAGGAATAAATAATCATTCTAGATTAACAACTATTGGAAGAAGCGGATCAGATGCATCTGCAATAATGGTTGCAAAATTTTTAAAAGCAGATGAGTGCATTATATATACTGATGTTGAGGGCGTATTTACAACAGATCCAAGACTTCATAAGAAAGCTAAAAAAATTGACAAAATTGAATACGATGAAATGCTAGAAATGGCTTCTTTGGGCTCTAAAGTGATGCAGCCAACTTCAGTTCAGGATGCTAAATTAAACAAAATTGACATTAGAGTTAAGTCATCATTCGTTAATAAGCCTGGAACTCTAATAACTAAAAGTTTTAAAAAGAAGGATTTTAGCAATCAAATTATAACTGGAATTTCTTCAACAAAAAATGATGCAAAAATTACTATCGCAGGCGTGAAAGATAAACCTGGAGTAGCGGCACATATTTTTGAACCATTATCTAAAAATTTAATAAATGTTGATATGGTTGTTCAAAATATTTCTCTAAACGGCAAAGAGACCGACTTAACTTTTACAATAAAATCTGAAGATATAAAAAAAACTGAAAAAATAATAAGAGAAAATAAAAATATAACTTACAAAAAAATTTCTTTTGATAAAAACTTATCTAAAATTTCTATTATAGGTGTTGGCATGATAACAACCCCAGGAATTACATATAGAATGTTTAAAGCTCTAGCTTCCCAAAATATCAACATCATGGTGATATCAACTTCTGAGATTAAAATTTCAGTTTTAATTTCTTCCAAATTAGTAAAAAAAGCTATAGCTGCATTACATAAAGAATTTAAATTAGATTAATTTTCATGAGCATTAGACCATTTAGAGAAATTAAAAGAGCAAAAACTAAGGTTATAAATGTTGGTGATGTAAAAGTTGGTGGAGATAATCCAATATCAGTTCAATCAATGACAAACACATTAACAACAGATGTGAAAGCTACGATAAATCAAATTGTTGAAATTCAAGAAGAAGGAGCGGACCTTGTTAGAGTTTCGTGTCCAGACGAAGACTCATCCAAAGCATTAAAAGAAATAACTAAAAATGTAAATATACCAGTAATCGCAGATATTCATTTTCATTATAAAAGAGCTATTGAAGCTGCTGAAAATGGAGCAAAATGTTTAAGAATTAATCCAGGCAATATAGGTGATATAGATAAAGTTCATGAAGTTTTAAAAGCTGCTAAAGATAACAATTGTTCTATAAGAATAGGAGTAAATGCTGGTTCTTTAGAAAAAGATATTCTAGAAAAATATAAAGAACCATGTCCTGAAGCATTAGTTGAAAGTGCATTAAGAAATATAAAAATTTTAGAGGACAAAGATTTTTTTAACTTTAAAATAAGTGTAAAATCATCAGATGTTTTTTTGTCAATTGCAGCATATAGACAGCTTTCAAATATAACTGATTATCCACTTCATTTAGGAATAACAGAGGCAGGAAGTTTTGTTTCAGGAAGTATTAAGTCAGCCATAGGTTTAGGTAGTTTATTATTAGATGGAATAGGAGATACTATAAGAGTTTCACTTTCAGATGATCCTGTTAAAGAAATAAAAATTGGAAATGAAATATTAAAATCCTTAAACCTAAAAAATCGTGGAGTAAAAATTATCTCTTGCCCATCTTGTGCAAG